>PPYE01539728.1_pt1 | contig 25899 bp, 21 predicted proteins | sample 1559881 | NCBI WGS metagenome assembly PPYE01 (sample SAMN08240022, study PRJNA423297) | Human gut metagenome, whole genome shotgun sequencing project. | reverse complement strand
AATCGTTTGGGAAGAGGATGTTTTCATGATGCAAAAATAAGAATTTTAACGCAATCCCCCAAGTTTTCAGACTGAGCCGACCGAAGACACGAGCATAGCGGCAACTACAATAAATCGCGCAGAGACAAATGTTTTGCCTCTGCAAATACCACCATTGTATTCTTGCTCTTTATAATATGTCCGGGCAGTCACATCCATAGTTATAAAGGTCGGCGTCTTACACTATGCGTTTATCATTCGAGAGTTTTTATATAAATAGCTGGTGCTTATTGAAATGCGACTGCAAAGTTACTAAATTTTTTAATAGTTCCAATCAAATTACCCCCCCCCATTAACATTTATTAAGTATTTTTACGCAATACACAATGCTTATCGGCAGCATATTATATCTCAATTAAATAAGCAGCCGGCGCAAAATTGTGTCGGCTGCTTATTTAATTGTTCAAATTTCTATATTTATTCGACGCTGCGCTTGTCCCATGTTGGATGAGCGGGATCATCAGCAACAAGCGCCTCCGCATAATCTATACCCAAGGCATCTGCAAGCATTTTGCCATATTCCTTGTCAGCATTGTTACAGGCGCGGACATGACGCTGTTTAATGAAAAGTGGAATACCTTCCATCTGTGCCGCGGTATTGTCACAAGTGGCTTTCTTGTCGGCATCACTCATCAGTCGCCAAAGCTTTCCGGGCTGTGTGTAATAGTCATCGTCATATTCGCGCTCATCGTAGTTGAACATGTCGCCGTGCAGCTGCATGGGTGGCTCTTTGCGGGATGGAGAATCGCGCCACTCTCCGTAGCTGTTCGGTTCATAGGCGATGGTGCCCCCGCAGTTGCCGTCGGTGCGCATTTGACCGTCACGATGGAAGGAGTGGAACGGACATCTGGGCATGTTGACAGGAATCAGATTGTGGTTTACTCCGAGGCGATAGCGCTGGGCATCTCCGTAGGAGAACAGGCGTCCTTGAAGCATTTTATCCGGAGAATAGCCTATGCCATCGACAATGTTTGCAGGATTGAAGGCAGCCTGCTCAATCTCGGCGAAAAAATTCTCCGGGTTGCGGTTGAGTTCAAGTATGCCGACATCACGCAACGGGAAATCGCCATGATACCATACCTTTGTCAAGTCAAACGGATTTATACTGTACTTTCGGGCCTCTTCCTCGGTCATCAGCTGCACACAAAGTTTCCATTTCGGAAAATCTCCGCGCTCGATAGCCTCAAACAGGTCACGCTGATGCGACTCCCGGTCTTTGGCTATTATAGCCTCTGCTTCCTTGTCGGTCAGATTACGGATACCCTGCATGGTAATGAAGTGAAATTTCACCCATGTGCGTTTGTTGTCCTTGTTGATAAAACTGTATGTATGGCTTCCGAACCCGTGCATGTGACGGAATGAGGCCGGAATTCCACGCGGAGACATGCTTATCGTGATCTGATGGAGTGCCTCAGGCAGCAGTGTCCAGAAGTCCCAGTTGGCGGTGGGATTGCGCATTCCGGTGCGCGGGTCACGTTTGATGGCGTGGTTCAGATCCGGGAATTTCAACGGATCGCGGAGGAAGAACACAGGAGTGTTGTTGCCTACGAGATCCCAGTTTCCCTCATCGGTGTAGAACTTCATGGCAAATCCGCGGATGTCGCGTTCGGCATCTGCTGCGCCGCGCTCCCCTGCCACAGTCGAGAAGCGCACAAGGCATGGAGTCTGTTTGCCAACCTCGGCGAATATCGAGGCACGTGTGTATTCGGTGATGTCATTGGTGACGGTGAACCGTCCGAAAGCCCCCGAGCCCTTTGCGTGCATACGTCTCTCCGGTATCACCTCGCGGTCGAAATGTGCGATTTTTTCAAGATACCATGGATCCTGCACTGTCTGTGGGCCGGGAAATCCTGCGGTCTGTATGTTCTGGTTGTCGGCGATGGGGCGTCCGTTTTCTGCGGTCAGTCTTTTCTTATCCATACAATCATTACAAGTTTTTTTAATAAATATAATTGGCAATTATAACGTCTTCATTCATCAAATGGTTCATGAGATGACAGCTCATGTAATACTGCTTCGTGTGGTTCATCCGAATTGAAAACGAACTATATTTTCAAGTACACTCATTATATTTATCATTTGGTCGACGTTTCATAAATCATTTCAGATTGTTACTATTAGGTGACGCACAATCTTATTAGTCAGGGCACTGTTTTTCATGGTTTTTCGTAAGTCATTTCTGAATCAACATATTATTTGAAACTAAATGACACTGCATCTATAAAAAAATGAATCGCATTGTCCGTCATCGCGGCTAAGTCCCTTGTTCAAGGTAACTCGGAGACCGAAATCCTCACGTTCAGGCCCTGCGGGTTTTCCTTCAAAAAATTCCCTGCGGTAATTTTTCTCGGAAAAAACGTTCCGGTTTCGCCCCTCCGAGTTGAGTGTCTTACGGGACTTAGCAAGCGATGCCGACCGATGACGCATAGGACGGTCAATGAAAAAACGTGGCGGCATATTATATCAGCACGACGTATTTCAAACGACAGCTGTCATATATGGAAACACACAAATCCTGCCTCCTGTAATATCACAGACAGATATAAGCGGGGACAAAAGCAGCTCCGCCTCACAATTCTGCATATAACGGTTTCAGTTCCACGTCCGTTTTTTTACCGTGCTTGACGCTTGCCTGTGCCGTCGCTCCACCGTCTGTCGTTCCCGTCTCCATTCCTTATTACACACTTTGCCGCTCATTACCGGTCCTCCGGCACCCATTCCGGGGTTGCCGTGCGGCACTGTGCGGTGCAACGTGATGACATTCGGTGTAACGCATTGTCAATATGTTGCAAATCAATATTTTGTGTGATTTTAGAGCTTATATTTGCGGTGAAATTCTTTTTTATTCACCCATAAACCCTGAAAGTCATGGCAAAAAAATCAGCAAGGGCGGAGCCGGAATCCCCCGCACCCAAGTTCACCGAGAACGAGCAGATGAGCGACATCGTGTTCATCCTTGACAAGATGGAACTCATATTGCAGGCGGTATCTGAAATCAATAAGGACGGCAGCCACAAGACCGTCCCCGCGGACAGGGAGCACCGCAACTCGTTCCTCAAAATCGACCGCTATGCGGATGTGTTCGAGAGTTTCTTCAAGAACCTCTGGAGCCAGCTCAAGGACCCAACGCGCTTCGGCATACTCTCTGTCAAGGACAGGCATCTTAACGACCCGGATGTGCAACAGGCAATAGAGGATATCGCCGCGGGAAAAAAGACCGGCGCGGTGGAGGAATTCCTGAAAAAATATGAGATTACCCCGAAAGGGAAAAAACAAGAGAATACCGATAATCAAAATGTAGAAGAAATGGCAAAGAAAAGACAAGACCGGAACGAACAGCCGGTACAGACCGTCCAGAACCCTCAGGAAGAGGTGCGGATGTCACCGAGGGAGGTACACGCGCAGCAACAGGCCGCTCAGGACGGACAACAGCAGCAACAGCGCGCCCCGCGTTACAACGAGTCAATGATAGACTGGGAGCAGCTCAAACTATTCGGACTGTCGCGCGAGTTCCTCGCCGAGCGCGGGCTGCTCGACCAGATGCTCCGGGGCTACAAGACCAACCAGATGGTGCCTATCACCATGAATTTCGGCTCGGCCTTGCTGCGTACCGACGCGCGCCTGTCGTTCCAGCAGTCAGCCGGCGGTCCCGTGGTGCTCGCCATCCACGGCATGCGCCAGAAACCCGACCTCGACCGCCCATATTTCGGGCACATATTTTCCGAGGAAGACAAGAAGATGCTTCTTGAAACCGGAAACATGGGGCGCGTGGTGAATCTGAAATCACGCGGAGGTGATGTTGTTCCCTCGTTCATCAGCATCGACAAGCTCACCAACGAGGTGGTGGCGATGAAAGCTGAGAACGTGTTTATCCCCGACGACATCAAGGGCGTGAGGCTCACCGAGCAGGAAAAGAATGACCTCAGGGAAGGAAAAGCCGTGTATATCGAGGGAATGAAGGCCCAGTCGGGCAACGAGTTCAACGCCCACGTGCAGATAAGCGCCGAGCGCCGCGGCATCGAATACATCTTCGAGAACGACAAGGTGTTCAACCGCATGGAACTCGGCGGCGTGAAGCTCACTAAACAGCAGGTGGAGGACCTGAACATGGGCAAGGCCATCTTCGTGGAGGACATGAAACGCAAGGACGGGGAATTATTCTCGTCGTTCGTGAAGCTCGATCCCGCCAGCGGACGCCCGGCATACACGCGCTACAATCCCGATTCACCCGAGGGTGACCGCGAGATCTACATACCCAAGGAGATCGGCGGGGTCAAGCTGACCGCAGAGGAACGTGATGAACTGCGTGCCGGACGAGTCATATTCCTCAACGACATGGTGAGCCGCAAAGGAGAGGAGTTCTCCTCATTCATCAAGGCCGACCTTGAGACAGGAAGGCTGAGCTACTCCAGGACTCCGGACGGTTTCGAGCAGCGCGAGCAGTTCAGGATTCCGGCCGAACTGTGGGGCAAGACGCTGACCGCGACGGAACGCGCGCAGTTGCAGGACGGAAAGGCCGTCCTGATCGAGGGCATGACAGGGTTTGACGGAAAGCCGTTCGCCCAGTATGTCAAGGCCAATTTCAACACCGGCCGTCTGGACTACTACAACGAGGACCCGACCAGAAACCGAAACGCCTCCCAGCGCAACGTGGTCGCACAGGGCCAGGAACGCCGCCAGTCACAGGACCGGTCAACGGAATCCCGCCAAAGGAGAGGCCAGGGAGTGGGCTGACGGCGGCATGACCGGAGTGATCAACAAGATGTCAAACCTAAAACCACCTGAAATGAACAATGATATACCAAACGCTCCCTTCTGTGCGGAAGATGTCGACTGGAACGAACTCGCCTCGATCGGCATCCTGAAGGACGAGCTGGAGATGGCCGGCGAGCTTGACCACCTCCTGCAAGGAAAAAAAACAGGAGTCATATCCCTAAGTCTCGTGCTGCTCGGCGTGGACGTGGTACTCGACGCCACCTTGCAGCTCGTAAGGAAGGACGGCGGGGAACCGCTCCTCGAAATCATAGGCGTACGCCCGGCATAATCAACAGTAATAATGTCAAACCGCCGTTCCCGGCCTCCAGACGGTGGCGGGAACGGCTTAAATTTTATCCGAAAATGATAGCAATCATAACAGAAAAGCCAAGTGTGGGCATGGACATCGCCCGCGTGGTGGGCGCCGACACACGTAAAGATGGTTACTGCGCAGGCAACGGCTACATGGTCACCTGGGCGCTCGGTCACCTCGTGTCGCTCGCCATGCCCGGCGCATACGGCAACACCGGCACCGGATCCTCCGCTCTTCCGGTAATCCCCGGCAGTTTCAAACTGGTCGTGCGACAGATAAGGACCGGCCGGGGAATGGTCACCGACCTCGCGGCGGCAAGGCAACTCAAGGTGATCGACGAGGTGTTCTCAAAGTGCGACAGCATCATAGTCGCCACCGACGCGGGGCGTGAGGGTGAACTCATCTTCCGCTACATCTATTCCTATCTCGGCTACACCAAACCGTTCTGCCGACTGTGGATATCGTCGCTGACCGACGATGCCATCCGTGAGGGGATGACGAACCTGCGCGACGGGCGCGAGTACGACAGCCTCCATGCCGCCGCTGACTGCCGCGCGAAAGCCGACTGGCTCGTCGGCATGAACGCCAGCCGCGCCCTCGCCTGCGTGTCGGGAACCTCCAACAGCTCGATCGGCCGCGTACAGACTCCGACGCTGGCGATGGTCTGCGCCCGCTTCAAGGAGAACCGGAATTTTGTCCCCGTACCATACTGGCGTCTCCATGTGACGCTCTCCGCGGACAGCGGGCACCGGCGTTTCTTCCACAGGGATGATTTCCACGACAAGGCTTCGGCCGATGCAGCGTTCTACGCCATCGCACCGGGCGCTGTCGCGCGCGTCACAAAGGTTGAGCGCAGGCGCTCCGACAGACAGCCTCCTCTGCTGTACGACCTCACATCGCTACAGAAAGACTGCAACGTACACCATGACATGACAGCGGAGAAGACGCTGGCCGTGGCTCAGTCCCTCTATGAGAAGAAGCTCATATCCTATCCGCGCACCGGCAGCCGGTATATCCCGCGCGATGTCATGCGCGCCGTTCCCGCGTTGCTTGAGAAGGTGTGCCGTATGGATGGATTCCGCCATACGGAGACTTCGCTTGACCCTGACACGCTCAACACCCGCTGTGTCAACGATGCCGGGGTCACCGACCACCATGCCCTCATAGTCACGGGTGTGGCTCCCGTCGGTCTGTCCAGTGACGAGCAGACCGTCTATCTGATGATAGCCGGGCGTATGCTGGAGGCTTTCTCGCCACCCTGCACCTCCGAGACATTGCTGATGGAAGCCGAAATTTGCGGCATGCCGTTCCGTTCACGCTCTTCATCAATCGTTGTTCCGGGCTGGCGCGCCGTTTTCGGACGCAGGGAGGACCGGGAGGATGATGAGACGGACGACAGCGATAGCTCCGCCGTGTTCTCGGAGGACGATACAGCTTATGTTTCAGGACACGGGCTGTCGCAGCGCAGGACGACCCCGCGTCCGCTGTACACCGAAGCCACTCTGCTCGCCGCGATGGAATCGTGCGGAAAGGATGTGGCCGATGACAAGGCGCGCGAGGCACTGCGCGACATAGGCATAGGCACCCCGGCCACACGGGCATCCATCATATCCACGCTTGTCAAACGCGACTACATACGCCGTTCCGGGAAGAGCATCGTGCCTACCGACAAGGGGATGGCTCTCTATGAAGCGGTGAAGGACATGCTCGTGGCGGATGCAGGGATGACCGGAAGCTGGGAGGACTCGCTTCTCCGGATAGAGCGTCAGACGCTGGAGCCGTCCGCGTTCATGGACGCCATTGCCTGCTACACCCGACGCGCCACGGAGGAGATACTCGCCGTTACGGTGCCGGTCGCCCCCGTGCATCAGCGTCCCTGCCCAAAATGCGGCAAGGGCGGCGTGGTGATACGACAGCGTGTCGCCGGATGCGACAATCCATCATGCGGTCTGATGATTTTCCGTCGTTTCCTTAACAAGGAGCTTACCGACGGACATATATCGCAGCTGCTGTCATCGGGAAGGACAAAACTGATAAAAGGATTCAAGGGCAAGAAGGACAACGCTTTCGATGCCATGTTGGTGTTCGACCGGGATTTCAATGTGACGCTCGCGTTCCCTGAACGTAGATCGCGGTGCGGAAGATAGTCCGCTGTCATCCGGTCCGGGGGGCTAAGTTCGTGACACGCCTGTCTCCGCAGTCAAGGCCGGGGCCGGGCGGTACGGGCAAAAATCATCCTCGCTGCGCTCCGGTATTTTTACCCGCAGCCTTGACCGCGTAGCCGTGCCACGGTATTGCCCCCAAACCGGAATGACATTATGTTGCACAAAATAATAATCACTGACATGAAAGCATCGTCAATCATAACTGCCGTGACAGGCTTGAGGCGGCTGTGGAAGATATTGTTCCTTATTGCCGCGGCCATGGTGTTCACATATCTGTACACGCGGGGGGTGTCACCCGTCTGGGCGGCACTGGCTATTGTATGTTTCCAGGGATTCTTCTGGTTCCTATACAAAGTGGCCTGCCTGATAGTAGCCGCTGTACTGATGTTCGCGATTCTCGGAGGTCTGTTGTTCTAATCTCGATTTGCGTATGTCCCGACCCCTTGATATCCATTGACTTGCTCAGCACACCGAAACGTGACAATGATTTTGCCGCCGGAATTATGGAAATGGCGAGCCTCAAAAAAATGCAACCGAAACAGGTTGCATTTTTATTATGCAGCCCAAAATGGGTGCGTGATCATTCATGACACAGCCGCTTCATGTACAGACAAGGACAAAAGAGAAGGAATACTCTGGCTGACAGACCCGAAGGAACTACCGGGCAAAATTAGCATACGGCTCTTTTCGGACGGCAAGGCCGGGCCTGCCGGTTACGGCAAAAATCATCCTCGCTCCGCTGCGGTATTTTTGCCGTAAGCCTTGCCTTTCCGGAGCCGCACGCTGTCATGCCCTTGTAGTTCATCGGGCTGCCAAGCCCGGATATTCAGTAATAAAATAAGACATACGCTATGAGACAGGTCAGCATGACAGCGGCACAACCGGCGGTGACATTCCCGGGGCCAAAAAAAAAGAATCGTCCGGATAGAAAAGCCGGTAATCCAGCTTCCACCGAAACGTACCGGCGGCCCGGTACATATCTCCACTATCCTGAACCCGATAATGGAGATAAGCGGGCATCCCGACCGTAACAGGTTGCTCGCCGCGTTGTTCAGCCGGTAAATTCAGAAGATAACTCAATATTCACCATAAATATTATATGATCATGTTTTTTCAATCAATGAACGGGATGATGACTCCCGACGTGGACATCACGTTGGTCATCCGCAAGTCCGCGGACGGACGCATGGCGGTATCCGTACTGCCGAAGTCAGGCGGTATCAAAAACGAGGCCCAGAACAACATCGTGCCGCTGATGCTCAATGGCTCACCTGAGGAACTGGATGCCGGATTCCTCCATACGGTGGCAAGTCCGGTACAGAGAGTTTCCGGACTGATAACCAACATGGCGCAGTTCGAGGCTCAGGCAGACAAGGCAGCATCCTCGGGCAAAGGCACCAAAGACGCGAAAAGCAAAGAGTCCAGGGAGGAGAAAGAGAAGCGCGAGAAGTATGACCGACACCTCAGGAAAGCCAAGGAGCTTATCGAGGCCCGCAAGCACAAGGAGGCTGTGGACTCTCTGATCGAAGCCCGCAAATACGCGAAGACTGCGGACCTCGCATATATCGACGGGCTGCTTGAGGAGCAGAGGAAACTCATGAATCAGGGAGACCTGTTCGCGATGATGGAGGAAGCTCAGGGGCAACCTGAGCAGCAGTCTTCACAGCCCGTGGCGGCGCAACAGCCGGCCGAGGTTCCGGTACAGACACCGGCAGAGCCTGTGCAACAGCAGATACCGCAACCTGTTCAGCAGCATGCGCAGCAACCGTCTCCGCAACAGCCATACGGAAATCCCGGCAACGGATATGGCGGGCAGTACGGCTACCGGCAGCCGCAGCAGATGTGGCCGCAGCAACAGCAGTATCCCAACGGAGGTGGCTACGGCCAGTACACACAGCCCGGACAGGGCGGGATGACGCCTCCGGCCAACGGCGCGTATCCGCAGAACGGGCAACAGGCATACCCGCATCAACCGATGCCGTTCGAGCATGAGATGATGTCGGGAGCGCGGATGGCTGATCCGGATGACGAGCCGCCGTACCGCCCGGAGGAATATGCGGCATATCCCGACTTCCCGACATCGATGCTGCAAGGAAACTATGTTCAACCCCAAATGATGTAAGATTATGGCACTTGAAATAACAGGACTTAAGCGCGTGTTCACATTCAAGAAAGGCACGACGGCCATGAGACTCGAAGACCCCAATCCGTCTGACAGCCCCGAACGGGTGATGGAGTTCTATGCCAACACCTATCCGGAACTGACGACCGCCACCGTGCACGGCCCCACCGTAAAGGACGACGGCGCGGTCTATGAGTTCAAGACGACCATCGGGACCAAGGGATAAGGCGGTATGGAAAAGAAAACAGAAGACAGTAAACCATGCAGACTCCTGAACGAATCACAGACAGAGCAGCTCGCGCGCCTCATCATAAAGGCGGCGGAACGGCACGTTCATCACGGAGTATACCGGGGCAGAAGGCTCACAGCACCCAGCGGTGCTGTAATGCTTTTCTGAAATCCACATTCGGGAGCACGGTGCCGCCGTTCATCATCAAGGACTCCGGCACCGGCTCTGTGAATATAATCACGCAGGAAAACTACAATTTCCTGCGTGATTCATATCTCAGGTATGCCGGACTGCTGAACGTGAAGGCGGAACATAATCCATCCGGTTCCTTGAACGAGTGCATCACGCAGCTCTATTATGACATGTCAACCATCCTTCCGAAAAAAACAGGCGTGAACATAGAGATGGATGACGGCAGGCTGTGCTTCACATTGTGGAAATACCACCGGTGGGGAAGTCTCAGCCTGTATTTCTTTCCGGTCAGCTTCCTGATGAGAATAAACGTGGAGCTGAGGCGCATAGCGATATCGTTTCTCCACAGGTTCATGCGCGCCAACCACATATGCGCCATCACCGATTGTGTTGAGAACGCGGATGTGCTGGATTGTGTCCTTTCCGATTATGAGCCGGATAATGCTGATAAGGGAATATGGAAAGAGCGACGGCGTATCGGGGCTTATCAGTCGGGATATATCCGCAGGCTGTTCGACAGGATAGACAGGAGATGCTATCATGGGGATATCCGGGAGACCCTTGACGGATACATGCCGGCCGACAACCGTGAAAAGAGTCTTGTGGATGCCATGAGGGATGGATTGCAGTTCCTCAGTCCCGCAAGGCCCATAATGGACTACGGATATGACCCCTTCCATGAGGAGGAACGCGATTTCCACCCGATCAGGCTCGAACGGCAGATATGCATGGTCTATGACACCGACGATATAGTGGTCAACACTCTGATAAGTTTCCTGAACGGTGACTATGAGGAATCTTACGAGATTCTTCCTGTATCGACCGTCAATCTCTCTCCCGAAACCGAAACGGTGTTCAGGATTGAGGATGATTATCCGGAACGGTTCTTCCAATGGGCCGACAGATTCATACATACACTGGACAATATTTGATATGACAGAGACAAACCAACTGACGAAGGAGATAAATTCCACCCTGTATCCGAAAGCGGTGCTGATTGCCTACACAGGTGAGAATGACAGGAGCTACTTTCTGGAGCTCCGCGATATAGACGACCACGGGAGAATGAGCGAGGGACGCCCCGTGACAGTAGGGTTCATGGATGAGCTGACCACTGCTTATTCAGGAGTATACGACGGTGTCCCGGGTGGAATTGTCCCGCCGAACATGCTATACTGCGACTCACGCAAGGGCTCGGAAAAGTATATATGGTACAATCCGCCACGCAGACGCATGATGTATTTTGTGGAAAGGCTCAACATCGAGAACGCGGAATACAATATACCCGGGGTGATATATGTGGCGGTAGGTAAGAGGCTGAACATCTATGCCTTCAAAGGTGACGCTCCGACTCCGGACACGGAACTATATGAGGCGCCATTCTTCAATGTCACAGGCGGAAGCGTGTGCATCGGCACAGCCAATATAGAAAAGCCGGTGCGTCCTACTTTCGTTTCTCTGCTTGAATACCTTGAAAAGAGGTTCTGGCTCACAGAGTTTTCGCATCTCGGAGGCGGAAAGAACCCCACAAAATCCAATCTGGTAACTGTTACCAAGGCGGCAAGGAACAGGGATTTTGATCTTGACGAGCTAAGACCGATGGAAAATATGAAACTTAAAGATATATTGAAATGATGAAACGGGTGCATTACACACACAGCTACATGCTCAATCCGCAGCATCCTGTCACGGTAAACCTTATCGGTGTCGGCGGAACCGGCTCACAGGTGCTGACCAATCTCGCGCGTCTTGACATCACATTGCGCGCGCTGAACCATCCGGGGCTGTTCGTAAGGGTCTATGACCCGGATATTGTCACCGAGTCGAACATAGGCCGTCAGCTTTTCAGCCCGGCTGATACGGGTCTGAACAAGGCTCAGTGTCTGGTGACCAGAATCAACAATTTTTTCGGCAACGACTGGAAAGCTGTGCCTCATATGTTTCCGGCTAACACGAAGGATGCGCGCACCAATGATCTGGCAAACATATTCATAACCTGTACCGACAACACCAAATCGCGCATTGACCTGTGGAAAATGCTTAAAAGCGTGCCTGAAAACTCATACACCGATTACAGGACGCCTCTGTATTGGCTTGATTTCGGCAACGCGCAGACGAGCGGGCAGGCTGTGCTGGGCACCATACCGAAGAAAATAGAGCAACCGGACTCTAATAAATACAGGACGGTCGGTTCGCTGAAAGTGGTGACCCGGCTTGTGAGGTATTCCAACGTGAAAGACGATGACTCCGGACCGAGCTGCTCACTTGCCGAGGCTCTGGAGAAGCAGGATCTTTTCATAAACTCCACACTGGCTCACCTTGGATGCAACCTCCTGTGGAAAATGTTCCGCCACGGCATGCTGGAACATCATGGTCTATACCTGAATCTCGCCACGATGAAAGTCAACCCCATATTAATCTGATGCTCCGCTTCGGTCTGTTATTTTATCCCATACTTGTTCATCTTGCGGTAGAGGGTCGAAGGGTCTATGTTCAGCATTCTTGCCGCTTTTGTCCTGTTGCCTCCGCAGGATTCCAAGGTTCGTATTATCATGTGTTTTTCAGATTCATCATCCTTTATCGGTCGCAGGGGCATGTCTGTTTCCGGCATGGGTGATAACCCGGCTTGCCGGATATTCAGGTCTTTACCGTCTATGACAGGTGTTTTTGAAATCAGTACGGCACGGCGGACGCGGTTCTGAAGCTCGCGTATGTTGCCGCTCCATGTGTGGGCCAGCAGCAGACGCTCGGCACCGGTGCTGAATCCGGTGGTCTCCTTGTGCAGTTCCTCTGAGAATTTCTGTCGGAAGAATTCTGCCATAGGCAGTATGTCTTCCGGGCTGTCGGCAAGCGACGGCTGGTGTATCTCGAACTCGCACAGCCTGTGATACAGGTCTTCCCGGAAGCGACCGTCAGCGATGGCTTTTTCCATATCCTCGTTTGTGGCGGCGACAACACGCACATCTGCGCGCCTCTCGCTATGGCTGCCGACCGGCATGTACACATTCTCCTGTAGAACCCTGAGCAGTGAGGATTGCGCATGGTACGGCAGCGTGCCGACCTCATCAAGAAAAAGTGTGCCACCTCTGGCGGCATCAAAATATCCTTTTCTGTCGGAATCCGCTCCGGTAAAAGCGCCTTTCACATGACCGAAGAACATGGAGGCGACAAGCTCGGGCGGAATGGCGCCGCAGTTCACCGCCACGAAAGGTTCATCCCGCCTGTGGCTGTTGAAGTGTATGGTGCGGGCTATTGACTCCTTGCCGGTGCCGTTGGCACCGAGTATGAGCACGGATATGTCGGCGGGAGCGACAAGCTCCGCCAGATGCATGGCTTCACAGGCTTTCGGACTTGTACGGACAAACATTCGTTCGATGGAGTGCTGTATGGTGGCTACCGGATGTGCCAGTTCCTTGACAAGCTCGAACAGCCGCTCCCTGTGCACCGGCTTGGGAAGGTAGTCTTTCGCGCCCATCTTTATTGCCCTCACCGCATCCTGATAAGAGGCATAGTCGGTCATTATCACCACCGGGATGCCGGGGTGTTCCTTCCGCAGCCATTCCAGCAGTGACAGGCCGTCCCCTTCGGGCAACCGCACATCGGAGAGTATCAGGTCGAAATCTGTCCGCCGTATGTGTCTGCGGGCTACCACAGCATCAATCGCCGTGGTCACCTCGTATCCCTCGCGCGTTAGCCAGTCCTTCTGCACCTGCGACAGGGTCACGTTATCCTCAACTATCAGTATCCTGCTCTTCATATGTCTTCATTTCCTCTTTTATATCTTTCATGAGATTTCCCATGGCGATCAGCACATCCGCAGCAGACCGCTCCATCTCAGGTGCAGTGGTGTTCCTGTCCTTCACGGTATTCCACAAGGGACATAGGGCCGATGACAGCCCGAGCATATCCCATACGGGTTTAATACGGTGGATGATTGCCACGATTGCTTTGCGATTGCCATCATCGGCTGCTTTTCTCAGATTGCCCATATCCTTTGCTGTGGAATCCGCAAGGCTCTGAAGAATGACCATGCTGTCAGTGGTGCCGGCAGTCAATCTTGAGAAATTAACCCGGCCTGACTCTGAGTGTCCGGATTGTTTCATTATCATGGAGATGCGTTCCAGCAGTTCCTGCATGGAGAACGGCTTGAATATGCATCCGGAGAAACCGCTTTTTATCAGCGGTTTGTTCTCATCGTCATCCCTTGCGGTCATAGCCACGACCGGAATTGTCCTTGAATTGCCGATGTTTGATTTCCTCAACAGTTCAAGCAGGGCGAATCCGCTGGTGCCCGGCATGTTTATGTCCGTGAGCAGTATGTCGTGATCCCGTTCCCGCATCACTTTCACCACATCCTGGGCGGTGGCGCATACGGTGCAGGACACGGAGTTGCGCTCAAGCATCTCGCGTACTATCCCGCGTTGCAATGGGTCGTCATCTATGACAATGACGTTGCGTGGCAGCCGCAGGGAGCCTGAGCACTGCATGCCACGGTCTTCCGACACCTCAGATTCATCAGCCGACTGAAGCGGGATACATACGTGGAAGACCGTTCCCTTCCCGATATCGCTCTTCACCTCAATCGCGCCCCCGAGCAACGACACCAGCCCTTTGGTGATTGACAGTCCGAGTCCGAACCCCTTGACGTCCATGGCATCGTCAGCCCGCTCAAACGGCATGAAGATTCGTTCCATCGTTTCATCAGACATCCCGCAGCCGGTGTCGCTGAAATCCATTCTCAATATTCCGTCCGAATATGAGGCCGAGAAACCGACCGTACCGGATTGGGTGAACTTGACAGCGTTGGAGAGTATGTTGTCCGCTATTTGCTCCAGACGGTCCTCGTCACCGCGCACTGTCACATCCGCGTCCTTGAATTCATGGACGAACAGCAGCCCCTTGTCATTAATGACCTGTGCGGCACCCAACGCGATCCTGTCGAGCAGGGAGTTGAGCCGGAACGGGATGTTGTTGGGAGTTTCCTTGGCTTCGTTCAGACGGTAGACATCCAGCAGATTGTTAAGCAGGTGCACCACATGCCTGCACAGTATGCGCGCGTTGTTGAGATACCCGTCCCGTTTCTTCTTGTCGCGGGTGTCAATGGCAAGTTCGGCGCTGCCGCTTATCACGTTCAGGGGACCGCGTATGTCGTGCGATATCGTAAGGATTATCCTCTTGCGCATTTCCAGCAGAGCGTTATTCTGCCGGATGCTGTCCTCAAGCTTGCGCCTGTCACGCTCCCTCTGCAACAGGTCGCGGTGTATTATGCCGTATGATGCAAGAAGCATCAGCAGTACGAATACTGTCAGTATTCCGATGTCGCGGTACGATTTCTCACGGGTTTCGGCTATATCCCGTTCCCGTTCAGCGAGCATATCCTGCGCTTTCCCGTCAAGGTAGCTTATCAGCTCCTGCATCCGTATGTTCAGGTAGCGGTTACGGCGTGCAAGACTGTCTGCATGAGCCTTCAGCCTTTCATTCTGCGCTTTACGCTCGGCCATCAGTTCCCGGTTGAAACTGTAGAGCATCGAGGTGGTAGCCGTGGGTTTCGGCTGTTCTTTCTTGCCGAATATGCCGAGAAAGCCCTTGCGCCTGGCCTTCTGCGGCTCTTCACGTGTGCTCTGGCGCACGATTACCGGAAGTTTGTTAGCCATCTCGTCGCCCAATGCTTTCTGCCTGGTGTATATATCGGCGAGCTCACAGAGTTTGTTTTCCTTGGCATCAAGCATCGCTCTCAAGCTGTCTATGTCAGCAGCCTCTGACACGAATATCCGGCTGAACGCGCATAATATGCTGTCAATGTGAAATCTTTGCGACCTGTACATTTTCTTGTCTTCATCGCTCCATTCCAGGGCGGTCTCTCCGAGCATCGAGAGTGCGGCAAGACGCATGTTCAGTTCGTTTATATCCCGTCGCAACCTGTTGGCGGAACGATTCTCCTCGTCCATGAGCGCCAACGTGCTCTCCTCATTGTAGTAGGCGTAACCTATGGCGGCGGTAAGCGTGAGGATAAGGATATAGCCAATAAGGATTGGCAGTCGGGAGATTCTCATATTATACAGTGTTAGGACGACAATGACACAGGAGGATCCTGCAATGACATGGTTATGGAGATTATGTCCCGCGATATCTGTTCACGGGCTCCACTATGTGCGATTTTCTTTGCCTTTACATTGTTCATTGTGCTGATTGTTCATATTATTATATGTAAAATTAGCGAATTATCTTCAATTACGGATAATATGTCCACTGAATTTTTAATATTCGGCTGCCAATCACATGCAAAGCTAACCATTTTTTAGAGATAAACGCCTGATTGGGTGTGAATAGTATATACAATCCAATACACGAACATGCACACTCTGCACACCTTGGATGCGAACTTGTTTCAACATAGTGCAATAGACCATTGCATCCTGCGAGACACTCTCGCAAAATGCAATACCATTAAATCTCCTCCCATTTCCTGTTGAAATTTTTATTTCACTGATATTCTGATGAATATCGATGACTTGCCATGTCTTGCGGTGCCATTGGCACGCCTTTAGCCAATCATATAGTATAACCTGTTGCGCAACACGGTGTAAACAAATCATTCATTACACTAAAAACAGACCAGTTATGCTACATCACGAAACAGTGCATACGATGTTTTCCAAACTGATGGAACGCTTCGACAGGATGGAGAGAGCGTTTGAGCGGATGAACAAGCTCAAAGATTGTCTTGACGGTGACACGTTGCTCGACAACTACGACCTGTGCCGTCTGCTCGGTGTCACAAAGCGGACACTCGCACGCTACCGGCAGAAGAAGCTCATACGCTACTACATGATAGACGGACGCACATACTACAAGGCGTCCGAGATGCAGGAGTTCCTACAGATGAAAGGGAAATCGATGCCGTTGGCCGTGAGCCGCTGAATCCTTATGTGCAATACAAAAAAACTCGAATCATGGAAATAATCAGCATGGACATCCGTACATTCGACTCCCTTTTCAGCCGCATCAGGGAAATCGAGGAACAATCCGCCGGCCTGAGCCGGAAACATCAGGACATAGGACTGAAACGATGGCTTGACAACGAGGATGTGTGCAACATCCTCGGCATATCCAAACGCACGTTGCAGACATACCGCGACAAGGGGCTTCTGCCGTTCAGCCGCATCCGCAACAAGCTCTTTTACCGTCCTGACGACATCGAGTTTCTTCTGCAATCTTCGTATCATCCAAATACCTCACAGCTATGAACCATTATTTCATTGACAGGCAGGATCCGCGCGTAACCGACCTGCTGCGCCGTCTCGCAAACATCGGGCAAACGCTCGAAAATGTGGAGAAAGTGAGCCGGCACGTGTTCAGGGGCGACCGTTTCATGACAGATGACGAACTGTCGCGCATGCTCAAAATCAGCCGGCGCACGTTGCAGGAGTACCGCACGGCCCGCCTGATACCGTATTATCTCATACAGGGAAAGGCCCTGTACCGTGAATCGGAGATCCAGAGCCTTCTGGAAAAGGCACACCGGAAATGTGCCGAAGAACAGAGCTGGGTCTGATGTCTGCACATGACCCTGGAAAAGCGGCGGTGGCTATATGCCATCCGCCGTCTTTGTCATGAAACTGATTCTGCGGGTCTTCTTCATTTCCATGTCCCGGCTTTCGTCCATGAGCGCCACACCACTGTCCGATGTCCTCTCACGCAGACGCTTCATGTCCTCATCAACCTTGCGGTCAGTCACACGGGCGTAGATTTGCGTCGTTGTCACACTCTTATGTCCCATCATCCGGCTGACAGTTTCTATCGGCACACCCATCGACAGTGTGATATGTGTCCCGAAGTTATGTCTCGCCTTATGGAAGGTCATGTGGAAACCGTATTCCTCGCCGAGCCGCCTTGTGAGCCGTATCAGATGATTGCGGCAATACAGGTTGAAAATCTTTCCGTCCTGTCTCTCGTGGCGGTATTTCTCGATAATACGCATCGGGATGTCAAGAAGGCGCACAGCGCACCTGCTGCCTGTCTTCTGCCTGTCTATATGTATCCACCATGAACCGTCGGAAGCCTGTGATATGTCATCTTCCGAAAGACGTTTCAAATCGGCGTATGCCAGCCCTGTGAACGTTGAGAAGATGAACCAGTCACGCACCCGCTGGAGATTGGGGCTGTCAATCCGCTTCTCCATAAGGATTTTCAAATCCTCCAGCCGCATATGCCGGCTCTTACGGCGTGGCAACGGCGGGTGCAGCCTCGCATAAGGGTCACGTCTCAATGTTCCCTGGCTGACGGCGCGCATGGTCATTTTCTTCAGACGGTACAGATGCTCATGTACGGATTTCGGCTTCAGCCCGCGGTCAGAGCCGAGGAACACCTCGAAACCGTCATAGAAGGTCTTGTCGAGCGCACGCAGCGGGATGTCCTCCACGCCCAGCTTGTCGTTCACGTATGCCGCCAGGTGCCGGTATGAGTTAAGGTAGCTGGCGTATGACTCTTTCGTGCGGTCAATACCCACACGCTTCTGGAATTCCCCGTTGTGCTCCCGAAACAGGACCAGCAGAGTGGACGGCTTGCGCCCGATTCCCTTCATGGCGTTCTTCACAAGCTCGGCGGTCACAAAGCCGAGGCTATGTCTGATTTCCTCGTAATGTGCCGTTATGTCCGCTGTAAGCGAGTCTATCGCCCGGTTCACCGTCACGGCGTTGGCACTGCGCCCGTCGGCACGTCCTTTCTCAGGATTCCAGATGCCGGGGTTGACAGACACCTTTGTGCCGATCTGCTCCCATTCCGCGTCTATGCTGATTTTGCAGAGAAGCTGGCAGGTCCCGTCCCTGCGGGTCTTGGTTCGGTTGATGTAGAAGAGTATGGCGAATGTACTGCGCCGTCTTGGTGCATCGTTGTCCTTATTCTTTTTCATATCGTTGCTTTTTAAGGAGGTTGTCAGATGGACACTGAGAAACGCGATGCTATCCGCCCGTCAAGGTTCACAGTGTCAGTATTTATTTTATCATCAGTAACTTTTGCGTAGATCTGTGTGGTTGTAATCCGGTTGTGGCCGAGCATGCGGCTGACGGTTTCCAACGGCACGCCATGCGCCAGCGTCACTTCCGTGGCGTAAGTGTGCCGCCCGCAGTGAAAGACCAGCCGGCACTCAATCCCGCATATCTCCGCGATGCGCTTCAGATGGAGGTTCAACGTGGAGTTGCTGTACATCGGAAGCAGTTTCCCGCCGGATGCCACGCCCCTGTATTTCTCAATAATCCGCAACGGAATGTCGAGCAGAGGGATTTCGTAATCCACTTTTGTCTTCTTGCGCGAGGACTTTATCCATACGGTGCCATCCTCGGCGGCCTCAAGGTTTTCTTCCGTCAGCAGGCATAAGTCTCCATAAGGGATGCCTGTGTAGCAGGAGAACAGGAACAGATCCCTGACAAGATACAGGCGGCTCTCATGCAGCGGAGTGGTCATCAGCCGTTGAAGCTCATCAGCCGACAGATGTCTGCGCCCGCGTTTTGCTTTCTCGACCTCGAAGCCTGCGAATGGATCAGCTGAGATGATACCGTCGGTGATTGCCTCCGAAACAATCATTTTGAGACGGACTATATGGAACGCTACTGTTGAGACTGCGAGCTTGCGTCCTGTTCGGAGATACAGGTCGTATCTGTCTATGAATGAACGGTCGATAGCCGTGAAAGGTATGTCCGACAGCTGATATTCCGATGTCAGGAACTCCGACAGGCACCTCCGGCTGTACCGGTATGCTTTCAGGGTCTTGAGTACCCGGTTCACACCGACCCGCTTAGCGAAGTTTGCAAGAAACTTGTCGAAATAATCCAGCAATGTCTCTTGGCCGGATGCCATCCCCTGGATATGGCATTTCACATCTTCAGCCGATACACGCATATGCACTGCCGACAGCTCCTGATAAACGGAGAGTGCCGCGGCTCTTATTTCATCAAGCCTGCGGTTTATCTGCTGCGACGCCATGCTCTTACCGGTCGCACGTCCCAGCATCCATGCTTTCGGCGAGGCCGTCAGCTTGGCACTGAATGCCGCTTCCGAGTATCTGCCGACATTTATGCGGCCCATCACCGGACACAGACCGTCATCGGTCATCTCGCTCTTTTTGAGGTAGAACGAAACCTTTAAGCCGTTCTCTTTCATAACTCTATTAGCCATTTGCAAAATTAACTGTTATAGAGTTATTTAGCAGCGTGCAAAATATAGCGGAACCAGGAATAGGAAACCACGCTGCCGCTTTTGGACCTGTATTTTTCCTCATACAGGAAAAAGAGCTAAATTTGCATCAGCAAAATGGCAGACAAGCGGATACAGGGTATCGTCCCCCGGTTGTTCAGACATTGGCAGAGCACGTCAACAAGCCCCGTTTCCGGCCATCTAAAAGGCAACGGATAAGTAGCGATTCAATCGCCTAACCCTTCCAAAACCCGCAAAATGCTCCGGAAGAAGCCCATGGACGAACAACGCCGATTGCTCCTAACAACCAACACATTACTTTATTTCCCAATCCATTGCCCAAATCTCGCGAATTCTTCGTATATTTGCGGCAAACAATAAAAAGCAAAAGGTATGGCAAAGTATAAAAGAATCTTACTAAAGCTTAGTGGAGAGAGCTTAATGGGCGAAAAGCAATATGGCATTGATGAAAAAAGACTGGCAGAATATGCTGAACAAATCAAAGAAATCCACCAGCAAGGGGTACAGATTGGTATCGTTATCGGAGGAGGCAATATATTTCGCGGACTAAGCGGAGCCAATAAAGGTTTTGATCGTGTGAAAGGAGACCAAATGGGAATGTTGGCTACCGTAATCAACAGTCTCGCTCTAAGTTCTGCTCTTGTGGCTACCGGTGTAAAGGCACGTGTGTTGACAGCAGTCCGGATGGAACCTATCGGTGAATTCTACAGTAAATGGAAAGCTATCGAATGTATGGAGAACGGCGAAGTAGTCATTATGTCCGCTGGAACGGGAAATCCTTTCTTTACTACTGACACCGGTTCTTCACTTAGAGGCATAGAAATCGAAGCAGACGTCATGCTGAAAGGTACTCGTGTAGATGGTATTTACACAGCTGACCCCGAAAAAGATCCTACCGCTACCAAATTCGACGATATTACATACGATGAAGTACTGAAACGTGGTCTGAAAGTCATGGATTTGACAGCGACTTGTATGTGTAAAGAAAACAATCTGCCAATCGTCGTATTTGATATGGACACAGTAGGCAACTTAAAGAAGGTTATCAGTGGAGAAGAGATAGGTACATTAGTACATAACTAATATTTCACTACCGATATTCATTTGTCTATCAGATGATACTCTACTCTGATAAGACATTGATTATTCATTTAGAAATAAGAAGTGCGAATTTAGCAGGATAGCTTTAACCAAAACTAATCCTGTAAAATTCGCACTTTGTTTTTCCTCTCAAATATTATATAGAAACAAACACCTATTTATCAAAATACTGAATCAAATCATACGCATTAAAATTCAATTCGCGGGCAAAGAAAGATAAATAAGGAAAGAGTTGATAAGAATTATCATAAAGACCTTTATTAGCAGGTTTCGACGAATTGTCCGTACCATCATCATCCTGGTATTTGAACCAATGCCAGCCAACACAATTCTTAGCTTCAAGCAATCCTAATGTAAAATGCTGATAAGCATAAGCTCTCTCGTTTTGTGTAGGAACAGAATATCCGGCTCCCGACTGGTTATTCAGATCAGAGTCCTCCACCCCTTTCGTATAAAACTCACTTACAAGAAACGGTTTGTCCGCCCAATTAGCCCAATCAGCAATCGCTGTTGTCAGTTCAGGACTCCAACGGCTATAATAGTTGATAGAAATAACATCACAATATTTTCCGGCAGCTCTCACTACTCCTTCCATATATTTAGGAGTTCCATGTAATCTAGTTCCCAGATAAAGCAACTTATCATCTACTTTCTTCACTGCCTCTTTCACTGCTTTATAATATTTCTCTGCTACAATCCCGGCAAACTCATTATTCAAGTCATCCGTCACACTTTGCGTACCTTTAGAATCCATAAAAGCTTTCGCCGCAACATAAGCCGGATCACTTGAGTTACTGATAGCCAGAAAACGATCTAAAATCCGGGAACTGTTTGAAGAGAAGTTTATCTCATTATCAGAAAAGAAACCTAACACATTAGGATCCCGCAAATAATCTGCGAAAGCACTACCTGCCAAATATGATTCACACCATTCAGTCCATCCATTATAAAACACAAGACCTGCCGCGTTATCATCGCTTCCTCCGGGATAATTATAAGACTTCGCACTCTTGAACTGGCTTAAAAAAGCAAATGAAGGCGCCAAAGTTAACGGACTGCTCGGATTGGAAGCATTATGAGTCTGAATCAGTGAATAAGTTCCTGTGCAGAAAGCACCTGTACCGTGAAAGCCGATCTCACTCAATTCACGTTGAGTAGTAGACAACCATTTTTCGTCAGTTCCAAACCTGCTATTCCAGGCCGTTTTATTACGACTGGAAGTTCCCTTACGCAAAGAAGTCGCACTACGTTCCAGATGCAGACAACCTTCCGGATCAACCAACCACCAACGTCCGTCTATTTTCTTCGTATAAAATCTTCCCGTAGCCGCCTGTTTCGGAAGCGTAGTCGAACTTCCGTATTTATTAACCGACTCCTGATACGCTTTCAACGTTTTAATAGCCGGTTTATACCCGTCCATATATGCAATAATACGTGTATTCTCTGTTTTCCAACTGGATATAGGCGGATAAGCACTGGAATACTTAACACTGATAGGGCGATACATATTGGCATTTAATGACGGAGTATACATCACAGAAGCTCCGGGAGCAGGCAAATCCTCCGGATATTCCGACTCTACATCTCCCCCTCCCATCACTATGTCAGGAGGCATAAAATTAGGATCTTTATCATCATCATCCGTACAAGACACCATAGGAATAGAACTTATAAACAGAAAAGTTCCCAATATAAATAGTTTTTTCATGGTATGTATTTTATTTATTATTAGTTGATTGTTGGTCGAACCAGTCAGCCAAACGATAAGCGTTGATATTCAATTCTTTCATAGCATCGGCCAACGGTTTATAAAGATTGTATTCATTATCTACCAGCCCTTTGTTAGAGTCCAGATTCGAAGGATCTACCCCTTTTGCCGTCGGATCATTATCCTGATAACGGAACCAATGCCATCCGACACAATTCCCACTTTCCAATAATCCTAAAACAAAATGCTGGTAGGCATATCCACGTTCCTGCTGGGTTTGAACGGTAAAACCTGCCCCTGTTGTGTTTGCCAGCCCGGAATCCATTCCTTTCGTATAAAATTCCGTGATGATGAAAGGTTTTTGAGCCCATTCGCCCCAATGCTTCATGGTCTTCTCACTCGGTGTCCATGCACCATAGTAGTTAATAGCAACGACATCACAATACCTGCCTGCCGCTTCCACAATCTGGCGGACAAACTTAGGTTTTCCATGTAGACGACTACCTAAATAAAGGTGATTGGGATCATACTTCCGAATCGCTTCCGACACCACTTTGTAGTATCGTTCCGCTACTACCCCCGCAAACTCTTCCCGATGTTCGTCCGTAATTTGTTGCAAAGTAATACCCTGCTGTTTCAACCAGGATTCTGCATACAATCTTCCCGGATCATTGGGATTCTTCAAAGTCAGATACCCCTCCAGATTCTTCGGCCCGAACGGCAGTTCATTATCCGAAAAATAGCCGATGATATTTTTATCCGTTTTATTTGTGACCAGTTTTTGTGCCATCTCATCGCAATAGGTTTCGAACTCCGGGTCAAAAACGAAAATACACTGATTAGGATATCCCGTATTACCAGGTAACTGATAAGTTCCTCCTCGTTTCTTCCCATATCCACTCATCAGGTTCAGAATGATTGAGCGAGTCAGTACCTCCTTATGAGAGGCATTGTAAGAGGCAATAGCTTCTTCATTACTCCAGGAGCCGGTCCCGGAAAAGCCCAGCGAATGAATCATCCGTGCCGTTCCTTCGATCCATTTTTCCTCCGTACCGAATTTGTCCAGCATTGCTTGTTTATTGCGTTCGGAAGTACCTAAACGTACTCCTACCACCACTTTCTGCAAATGCCGATACCCATCGGGATCAATCATCCACCATCGATCTCCAATACGTTCTACCCTGAAAAATCCTGTAGCCCGATACCTGGGAGCATCCAAATCACTCCCATACTTATTCACACGTACTTTACCAGTAGGTTTGAACCCATCCAATTGAGCAATAGTACGGGTATCATACTCTTTCCAAGGCAGATTTTTCTGTCCTTTCACCCACGGACGGGCAGTGACCTTAAATGTACGTCCCTGGGCATAACCAAACTGGGATAACAGCAGTAAAAACAATATAACTATACTATTTTTCATCATCTAATATTCTTTTACGATTCGTATTGCATTTAAAATGGGCACAGACTCCACCGCTCCAAAACGAACGACAAGCCCCTTTCCTTGTGAAACCGGAACAATATATTTCTTAATAACCGCACGTTCGGAACCGTATTCTTCTGCAATATTCAGTTGTTTGGCAACAGATACTCCATTTATATCCACAGAAAATACCCGGTTAATATAGTCCTCCCTCACCACATCATTTCCTAAATTATACACCAAAGCCTCTCTTTTATTTTCAGAAGTAAGTTCTGTCCAATATAAATATACAGCATAAACACCATCCGGTACATCTGCCTTAAAAGCTTCAATACCTACTCGCTGTGTCTGGAAGACAGGATCCTGATCCGTCCCCAGTATATCTGTATCGCTGGCAGGCAAAGAGCCATAACGAGTTTTGTTCGGAGCCACTTCCCCACCAATATATCCCCATGAACCTTCTGCATAAGCCTGTTCGGGTATCCAGCACATCTCTGCTATCCGGTCCTCAAAATAGCGTCGAGCACCCAGTAGTACATTGATTTCCGTAAAGCCATTCTTCACATTGACACATTTAAAATCACAGACATACTGGTCACGATATTCACGTCCCTCCTTTTCAATCACAGCATCCACCACATTCTTTCCGTTTACAAAAGGAATGTCCACGGAAACCACCTTATCTGCTACCGGATATACTCCCAAACTTTTTCCATTCAAAAAGACCTCCACCTTATCCGCGTTAGTATAAACTTTCAGCGGTTGCGTACAACTCTTTCCATCCCGACTGGCTCCTGCCCTATTCTTCCAAGATTTAGAAGCAATATGCAGAACAGGTGACTCTTTCAGATAAGCCTGATAAAGAAAATATCCGTCCTTACGTTCTCTATCCGTACTTACCAACCCTTTATTGTTCACATGAGGCATGGCATTTCTTCTGGCTTCGGAATAAAAATCATTCAAATTCCAGACCATAGCCCCCACGATATAATCCCTCTTTAGAATTTCAGGCAAATAATGTTCATGATAGACAGAGCCAAACTCACAACTAAAATCAAACCGCACAGGCGAAAAAGAATGAATACGAGTATCTACATCCGCCCCATATTCGGTAATAAGCAACGGTTTATAAGGAAACTCCTTGTGAAGTTCTTCCAGTTTCTCTTCAAATCCGCCCAAATTACCACCATACCATCCATTATAAAGATTAAATCCCAATAACATCGGCAATTCAGTGATCCCTGCTTCCTGATAGATTTGGGAAGCAGAATGACAAGGCAACATGGTATAGCGTTCCGAGTCCAGACTTCTGATCTGCGCCTCAACAGCCGAAGCTATTTGATGAAGAAACTTCATATATTCCGCCCGTTCTTTCTTGTTGTCAGGATTAAAGGGAGGACGCAAAAGCACTTCATTCATGTAAGCCCAAATGATGACAGACGGATAATTATAGTTCTGACAAACCATTTCCGTAGCCTGCTCCACACAGTTGTCCATAAACGCCTTACTTTGAGTAATAGCATTTACAATCGGAATTTCAACCGAAGTCAACAGCCCCAACTTATCACACATCTGCATCACAACCGGATCTTGCGGATAATGAGCCACTCGCAGGAAATTACTTCCCATATCCTTAC
>PPYE01046822.1_pt1 | contig 25903 bp, 22 predicted proteins | sample 1559881 | NCBI WGS metagenome assembly PPYE01 (sample SAMN08240022, study PRJNA423297) | Human gut metagenome, whole genome shotgun sequencing project. | reverse complement strand
GTTGGTAAGGAATTATATCCTTAATTTATTAGACAGTTCTTTATCGCGTGCTACAGCTTCATCTTATATCCGTAACCTGAAAATATTTTTACGCTGGATTGCGGAAAATTATGAATTACCATTTGACCCATTAAAAATAAAAGTTCCTAAATCTCCTAAGAAGAACGTACATATATATTCTGATTCTGAGATATTAAAGATTTTTTCTATGGTTGAAACTTCTGTTCCTTGGATTACTGCCAGAAACAGGGCAATTATTGCCTTGATGTTGGATTCCGGTTTACGTCAGTGTGAAGTCTGTGGATTATTAAAACAGGATGTTGATAGAGAGAATAAAGTTATGAAAGTAACTGGAAAAGGTGCAAAAGATAGGATGGTTCCCCTTGGCTCTGTTTCATCTGCTTTTATAGACCAGTATTTAGACCTCTGTCCGTTTAAAGAATCTAAGTATGTCTTTTTGGATAGGCGCGGCAATTTTCTTTCTGGTAATGCTGTCCGCTTATTTGTCTATCGCTTGGAAAGAAAACTTCCTTTTCCGTTTTCTTCTCATAAGTTGCGACATAACTTTGCGACTAATTTTTGTATTGATAATATCAATGCAAAAGGAGATAGTTGTGTCTACGATTTAAGTGTTTTGATGGGACATGAAAGTATAGAGACTACTAAGAAATATGAACATTTTGCCCATGAATTAATAGCTGCTAAGAATGCAGCTCTCGGTCTGCAAAATCAGTACTTTTCAGTGCACCTTCAGGGACTCGAACCCTGGACAAATAGATTAAGAGTCTACTGCTCTACCAACTGAGCTAAAGGTGCATTTATAAGATTTTGTTTTGTGCTTGTCTCAAGCACGTGTGTTAGTATATCGTATCTCCAGGAAAATGTCAATACATTTTTTCAAAATTTTTTATCTTTTTGTCAAAGCCGGATTCTTGGGCTCATTTTTCCTCGAATCCGGCTTTGTACAACCCCTTATGCTGCGGGCTGATTGTAATTGTCAGCCTTTGCTTACAGCGCCTTATCCAGGGCGTCCATCAATACTTCTCTCTTCTGCACGCCAACCATCTTTGCCTCTACCTGGCCGTTTTTAATAACCAGCAGAGTCGGGATAGACATTACGCCGTATTTCATAGCGATTTCTTCATTGTTGTCTACGTTCAGTTTTCCTACTTTTGCCTTTCCATCATACAATTCTGCCAGTTCTTCTACTACCGGAGCCATCATTTTGCATGGGCCGCACCAGTCTGCATAAAAATCTACCAGTACCGGCTTGTCTGAATTTAATACTTCGCTTTCAAAATTCTGTGTTGTAAATACCATTTCCATAGTCATTCTCCTTTACGATTTCTTTTTACATTTGTCATTTTTACATTCCAGCGCTTTGCATACCTCTAAAAAGCAATTTCGTATGTGCAGCGCCTTCCGATCCAATTCTGTTTTGTCACAAGTGGCACATCTGAGCCGCCTTACCAGCTTTGGAGGCAGTTTCATGGAATCACCCATTTTTAACTAGTGTATGCCCAAAACGCCGTTTCATACCCGCTTTGCAATCAGTTTGCAGATTGCGTTTCCCTTTTCCACAAACTTTGTCTCATATTCGGTCATTACATTTCCTTCTGCCATTGGACTGTTGTGAAGATCAAAGGTTTTTTCCGTAATCTTCCATCCTGCTGCAGGAATTGCTTCCAGAGAGTATTCAAACAGACCCTGATTGTCGGTTTTAAATTCTACGCTTCCATCCTGCGCCAGAATCTGGTCGTATACAGCCATAAATTCCGGTGATGTCAGGCGTCTCTTTGCGTGTCTGTCTTTTGGCCACGGATCTGAGAAATTCAAATAAATTTTATTCACTTCCCCCTGCTCAAAAACTTCTGACAGTTCTTTTGCATCCACGCAGAGAAACCAGATGTTTGATAACTCCAGCTCCGCTCTCTTTTGCAGTCCTCTCAGAAGAACGCTGGGATACCGCTCAATTCCAATATAATTAATCTCTGGATGGGCCTGGGCCAATTCCATAATAAATTTCCCCTTTCCCATGCCAACTTCTATCTCAATGGGATTATTATTGCCAAACAACTTTGCCCATTGGCCTTTCTGGTTCTTCGGCTCTTGTACGACATAAGGGCTGGTGCCAATGCTGTCCTCTGCTCCTTTTATATGACGCAGTCTCATATCTTCCTCCATAAACGTCTCTTTTTCCTACTTTTTTAGTATACATTAATTTCATACTCTTTGGCAAGCTTTTTTTCACGTTTATCCTCTGTATACCGATCCGTTCAAAACGCAAGCACAACATCTTGTTTTCCAGACAAACGTTTGAATTTAGTCGAAAAAAAATAAATATTTTCGGAAAATTTAAGTGCAAATTTTGTCAGAATCTAGTATAATAGAAATAATTAAGTCGATTTTATTATATCATTTACTATAAGGAGGTTTTCATATGGGGCAGCCGCTTAATATTTGGGATAAAATACAGCAGGGCGTCAGCGAAACCGAGCGCCTCATCGCACAAAAGGATTATAATAAGGCTATGATTCAGTCCCGTCAGACTCTGGAGGTCATGGTAAAAGCACTTGGCAATAAGGCTTGTATTGTAGAAAGCGATCTGGCCACTACCATTGACCAGCTGTACGACGGCCGCTGGATTGATAAAAGTACGCGGGAACATTACCATAAAATCCGCATTATCGGTAATAAAGCCGCCCACGAAGACAACAACAGCGCGGCCGACGCGACACTGGCTCTGACTCTGCTTTCTCAGGAAGTTTATGCATTTTCCGATTATAAGACCGAATACCGAAATACCCGTACCATCTATGTTCCAACTGACTCCGGACAGGATTCCGGCCGTTCCGGCGCCCGTTCTTCCTCTGGTTCCCGTTCCGGCCACCGCCCAACTGCCAGAAACGCTTCCTCTGGACGTTCCTCTGGAAACCGACGGCCTGCAAACCGCAGGAAACGGAAAGGCGGCATTACGTTCCGCGACGTATTCCCATTGCTGGCTATTTTACTGGGAATTATCTTATTAATTGTCCTGATCCGCGTCTTTATGCCGGACAACAAAGAGGACTCTGCCTCTTCTGCACCGTCTGTTTCTACAGAAGCTGCGCTTCCAGAGACTCCGTCTCCCGAACAGGAGACGACTGCCCCTGAATCCGAAACCACCGAAGCTGCTCCGCCAGAAAGCGTTACGTACAAGACGACGGATACGTTAAATGTCCGCGCAGAACCTTCTACCAGCGCCCGTATCGTTGTCCAGCTCGCCCCTGGAACTACGGTTAATTATGTAGGCGTCCATGACGACTTCTGGAGTATTATCAATTATGACGGCACTGACGTCTATGTCGCTACCCAATATCTGACTCAAGAATAATTTTTCAAAAGCCCTCAAATCTAAGAGGGCTTTTTTTGTATTTCTGATCATTTTTACTATAGCTTTTTAAAAGTGAAAGTAGTATAATGTTTGTATTTTTAAAGTACAAAGCAAGGAGGTTCCTTTATGGATAATCTTATTGAAAAAATCTCAGAAATTGAGGCCTCTGCTTCTTCGATTATGGACAGTGTAAATGACCGCAAGGCTGCACTTTCTGATGAAATCGCCAAACGTACTGCCGCCTTTGACACTCAGTTGGAGGCAGATACCGAAGCAAAGTTATCTGCTCTCCGGTCCAGTCTGGAAGCTGATTTAAATTCACGTCTGGCCAGGCAGGAAGCCGGAGCACAGGAGGCAGTCCGCTTGTTAAATGAGTCCTATGAGTCTCATCATACCGAATACGCCAGACAGTTGTTTGAAGAAATGATAAAGGAGTGATCGTATGGGAAATTTGCTTGCCTACAGCGGATTGACCACTAAGGTAAAGGCCATGCAAAGCCGCCTTATCACTTCTGCCCAGCTTCAGGAAATGGCTTCCCTGGAATCCGTATCTGCCTGTGTCGATTATCTGAAAAGACAACCTGCCTATGAAACTGTTTTAGGCAGCGCAGAGTCAGGCGAACTCCACCGCGGCGTTATTGAGCAATATCTGAAACTGTCCGAATATCAGGACTTTGACCGGCTTTACCGTTTTTCCAATCTGACCCAGCGGAAATTTTTAGATTTCTATTTTATGCATTACGAAGTAGCATTTCTAAAAAGATGTCTTAGAAGTATTATCGGACACTCCCCCCTGGATCTTGATTTATCCGTATTTCAGCAGTTTTTTGACAGCCGTTCCTCTTTAAACTTTTCAAAAATTGCGGAAGCCAAAAATCTGACCGATTTCACTGCTGCTTTAGAGGGTTCTGTTTTTTATCCTCTCCTATCCAGTCTCAGCCGTGAAAATACCGTCTCTCTATTTGATTATGAAAATGGGCTGGATATGTTTTACTTTAAGACCATGTGGCAGGTTATGAACAAAAAAATGAAAGCATCGGACAAAAAGATTCTGGTCCAGTGTTTTGGAAGCCGCATGGATATGCTGAACATCCAGTGGATTTACCGCTGCAAACAATTTTATCACCTGGCTCCATCTGATATTTATGCCGTTTTAATTCCGATCCAATACCGCTTAAAAGCTTCTGATATTCATACCTTAACCGAATCAGAGACAATGGACGGCTTCTTTTCTGCCCTCCAGTCTACCTGGTATAAACGGGAATTAGAAGCCATCCGGACCAGGCATCCAAACCCTGAAATTCTGGCCAATCAGGTAAATGAACACATTCATCAGTATACCAGCCAGAAGGATCCCTACTCCATTGCCATATTAAATGCCTATCTTTACCGCAAGGACAGGGAAATCCAGCAGTTGATTACCATTATAGAAAGTATCCGTTATGGAGTTCCTTCCCAGACCATTATCAATTCTATAACGAATCCAATAAAAGGAGGTCTAGTATCTTGATAGAGAAAATGAAATTCTTAAGTATTTCAGGGCCAAAAGACGATATTGACCGAGTGGTTGACCAATACCTGTCCCGCTATGAAATTCATCTTGAGAATGCGTTATCTGAGCTAAAGACCGTTCGGGATCTTCGTCCCTTTACGGAAAACAACCCTTACCGTACAGAGTACCAGCGTGCGGAAGAGCTTGCGGCGCCATTCTTAACCGGCTCCATTCCTGAACCGCCTTCTGATATGGACGCTGTCAGCGCATCTGCCGTCATACGTGAACTGGATCAGCTGGTAACCCAGCTGAATACCGAAAAAGAAGCGAAAAAAGCAGAGCTGAAAACTCTGCAGGACTCTTTAAGCAAGGTCCTTCCTTTTATCGGACTAGACTACAGCATCAGACGGATTCTACAGTTTAAATATATCAAGTTCCGTTTTGGACGAATCTCCAAAGAATACTATGAGAAGTTTTCTTCTTTTGTATACGACACCATTGACACGATTTTATTTCCCTGCCGCGAGACCGATAATTATGTCTGGCTCCTTTACTTTGTGCCGGACCGTCTGGCTGACAAGGTAGATGCCATCTATGCTTCCATGCATTTTGAGCGTTTCTATCTTCCAGACGAATATACGGGTACTCCGGAAGAATCCTGCGCTTCATTAAAAAGCCAGATCGCTTCCCTTACCAAAGAAATTGAAGTTCTGGACAGCCGGATTATTTCAGAGACTGAAAGCAGGAAAACCAGACTCTTACAGGCTTATTCCAGGCTGGATACTTTTACCCGCAATTTTGATATCCGGAAAATGGCGGCCTGCACCAAGCACGAAGAACACACTTTCTACATTTTATGCGGCTGGATGGCAGAAGATGACGCCGCCCGTTTCCAAAATGAAATCGCAGAAGATGAGAATACCTTCTGTATCGTAGAAAACGACCACAAAAACTTATTAAACGGACCTCCCACCAAGATGAAAAATCCCAAGCTGTTCAAGCCATTTGAGATGTTCATCCAGATGTACGGACTTCCTGCTTACAATGAAATCGACCCTACGATTCTAATCGGTATTACTTATTCTTTCTTGTTTGGATTTATGTTTGGAGATGTTGGGCAGGGACTGTGCCTTCTGATAGGTGGTTTCCTGCTTTACCGGTTCAAGAAAATAAATCTTGCTGCGATTATTTCCTGCTGCGGTTTCTTCTCTACTATTTTCGGATTTATGTTCGGCAGCATTTTTGGATTTGAAGACATCATTGAACCCTTATGGTTAAGACCTGCAAAAGCCATGACAAATCTTCCGTTTATTGGAATGTTAAACACTGTATTTATTGTGGCTATTGCCATTGGTATGGGTATTATCCTGCTGACCATGATTCTCAATATCATCAATGCTTACAAGGCCCATGAGCCTGTAGCATCCTGGTTTGATACCAACGGGATTGCCGGCTTTGTATTTTATGCCAGCCTGGTAACCACCATTGTCCTTTATATGACTGGAAGACCGCTTCCGGCAACCATTGTACTGGTAGTCATGTTCCTGGTTCCTCTGGCTCTCATCTTTTTAAAAGAGCCTCTGACCGCAATGGTTGAGAAAAAAGCCGAAAAGATTGAAGGCGGAAAAGGAATGTTTGTTGTGCAGGGATTTTTTGAAATGTTTGAAGTCCTGCTCAGTTATTTTTCCAATACCCTTTCTTTTGTCCGTGTAGGCGCATTTGCCGTCAGCCACGCTGCCATGATGGAAGTTGTGCTGATGTTGGCCGGTGTGGAATCCGGCAATCCCAACTGGGCTGTCGTAGTCCTCGGCAATCTATTTGTATGCGGTATGGAAGGACTGATTGTAGGCATCCAGGTACTCCGTCTGGAGTATTATGAGCTGTTCAGCCGTTTCTACCATGGTACTGGCCGCGCCTTTTTGCCATATGGCAAAAAGACCGCCTGACACTAAATTGTTATCTCATTAAAAATTTCATATAAAAGGAGAGAATTATTATGACATTAGCAGTAAAAATCACTTTAGCACTGGCATTAGTTTTAAGTATTGCAGTACCTTTCGGTGCATTTGCGGCAGGAGAAAAGACCAGAGGACGTTATAAAACCGCTCTGGCAGTCAATGTTTTCCTATTCTTCGGCACTTTAATCGTGTCCAGCGTATTTATGTTCTCCGGCAATGCAATGGCAGCAGAAGCAGCCGCTGAAACCGCTTCTTCCGCAGCAGGCTGGGGTTACCTGGCAGCCGCTTTAGCAACTGGTATGTCCTGTATCGGCGGCGGTATCGCCGTTTCTGCAGCCGCTTCCGCCGCATTAGGAGCTATCAGCGAAGACGGCTCTATCCTTGGTAAATCCTTAATCTTCGTTGGTCTTGCCGAAGGTGTATGCTTATACGGATTAATCATTTCCTTTATGATTTTAGGTAAGCTGTAATTCTATGAAAATGTATCTGATCAGCGACAACATCGACACCCTGACCGGTATGCGGTTGGCTGGTGTCGAAGGTACAGTCGTCCATGAACGGACGGAGCTAAAAGAAGCTCTTGATAAGGTTTTGGCCGATAAGGAAATCGGAATTATTCTTCTGACTGAAAAATTTGGCAGGGAATTTCCAGAAATTATTGACGAAGTAAAGCTGGAACGGAAATTCCCGTTGATTGTTGAAATTCCGGATCGCCATGGTACCGGCCGCAAGCCCAACTTTATCACTTCTTACGTCAATGAAGCTATTGGACTGAAACTATAAAACAGAAAGCAGGTGACTTACTTTGACAACCGATGAGAAATTACAGCATTTCCTGGACATCTGTATGGAGGATGCCAGAGAAAAAAGTTCCCGCCTGTATGACGAATATGCCGCTGCCTTAGAGCAGAGCTTTGAGGAGCATAAAAAAGAGGCTGCCAGACGCCTCGAAATGCAGCTTCAGGGCGAATCGGAAAAGCTTGACAGGGAAATGAATAAAAAACTGGCCCTGGCCCAGATTAACTTAAAACGTATGTTAAGCAAGCGGCAGGAAGAACTGAAGGATATGCTGTTTGTAGAGGTCCGGAATATGCTGGCTGATTTTATGGCTACTCCGGATTATCCGAAACTTTTGGAAAAACAGATTCAGGCAGCCCAGAAGCTGGCTGGCAGCAATGATATTATTATTTATATTGATCCGGCGGACGCGCCTCTTCTCCAGAGACTTTCCCTGACAAACCGAGATGCAGTCCGGATCAGCGAGTACTCTTTTTTAGGCGGAATACGGGCTGTCGTACCCCAGTCCCACATTTTAATCGACAATTCCTTTCAGACTAAATTAGAGGAAGCCAAACATAATTTTCATTTTCATTTAGGAGGTAAGGGCCATGAATAGTACAGGAATCATTTACGGAATCAACGGCCCTGTAGTCTACCTGCAGGATGACGCCGGTTTTCAGATGAACGAGATGGTTTACGTTGGCGACAGCCATCTGGTAGGCGAGGTTATCGGCCTGACCTCCGGCCGCACCACCATCCAGGTATACGAGGAAACTTCCGGCATCAAGCCAGGCGAACTGGTAACCGGTACCGGTTCTCCGGTATCGGTTACCCTGGCCCCTGGTATCTTAAATAACATTTTTGACGGTATTGAACGGCCTTTAGGCGAGATTGCAAAAAAAGACGGCGCTTATATCAGCCGCGGCGTTTCCGTTGATTCCCTGGATCGGACGAAGAAATGGAGCACCCATATGGTCGTTAAAAAGGGCGATCAGCTTCTTCCTGGTTCCATTATCGCGGAAGTTCCGGAAACCAGAGCCATTGTCCATAAAGTCATGGTTCCTCCGGATGTGGACGGCTATGTGTTAGATGTGGTTCCGGACGGCGAATACACCATTGATGATGTCCTGATTACCTTACAGCTTCCGGACGGTACGGAGCGCAAACTGACCATGACCCAGAAATGGCCCATCCGTACTCCAAGACCGACTGCAAAACGGTTTCCGGCTACAAAGCCACTGGTAACCGGTCAGCGTATTCTGGACACATTATTCCCTATCGCAAAAGGCGGTACGGCTGCAATCCCAGGCGGTTTCGGTACTGGAAAAACCATGACCCAGCATCAAATTGCGAAGTGGTCCGACGCAGATATTATTATCTATATTGGCTGTGGCGAACGCGGCAACGAGATGACCCAGGTTCTGGAAGAATTTACTCACCTGATTGACCCAAAATCCGGCAATCCTTTAATGGATCGAACCACCCTGATTGCCAATACCTCCAATATGCCGGTTGCAGCCCGTGAGGCAAGCCTTTATTCCGGACTGACCCTGGCAGAGTATTATCGGGATATGGGCTATCATGTAGCAATTATGGCAGACTCTACCTCCCGTTGGGCGGAGGCTCTGCGCGAGCTGTCCGGACGTCTGGAAGAAATGCCTGCTGAGGAAGGCTTCCCTGCTTACTTAGCTTCCCGCCTTTCCGCGTTTTATGAGAGAGCCGGAATGATGCAGAACCTAAACGGTACGGAAGGATCTGTTTCCATTATCGGCGCAGTTTCCCCTCAGGGCGGCGACTTCTCCGAGCCGGTTACCCAGAATACCAAGCGGTTTGTACGCTGCTTCTGGGCCTTGGATAAATCCTTAGCTTATGCAAGACACTTCCCTGCTATTCACTGGCTGACCAGTTACTCCGAGTATTTAACGGACCTGGCGCCCTGGTATACAGACAACGTAGACAGGCGCTTCGTAGACTACCGGAATCAGCTGGTATACCTTCTGACCCAGGAAAGCAGCCTGATGGAGATAGTAAAACTGATTGGCGCCGACGTACTTCCGGACGATCAGAAGCTGATTCTGGAAATTGCTAAAGTTATCCGTGTCGGCTTCCTGCAGCAGAATGCGTTCCACAAAGACGATACCTGCGTTCCTATGAAAAAGCAGTTCCGCATGATGGAAGTCATCCTGTATTTATACAAGAAGAGCCGGATCCTGATTTCTATGGGAATGCCTATGTCTGTGTTAAAGCAGAATCCGATTTTTGACAAAATTATCGCCATCAAATACGACGTGCCCAATGACCGCCTGGATTTGTTTGACGACTACATGAAACAGATTGACCAGTTCTATGACAGTATCATGGAAACCAATGCATAAAGGAGGGCATAGTTATGGCAATTGAATATTTAGGTTTAAGCGCAATTAACGGCCCTCTGGTTGTTCTGGAGGGCGTTCAGAACGCTGCTTACGATGAGATTGTAGAAATGACCGTAGGCGGCAAAGAAAAGAAACTAGGCCGTATTATTGAAGTATATAAAGGCAAGGCCATTATCCAGGTCTTTGAAGGCACAGAGGGAATGGCGCTCCGCAATACCCATACCCGTCTTACCGGTCATCCGATGGAAATTGCAGTTTCCGAATCCATGCTTGGACGTACTTTTAACGGCATTGGAGAGCCAATTGACGGACTGGGCGACATTGTATCGGATGTAAAGCTGGACATTAACGGAAAGCCCTTAAATCCCGTTACCAGAGAGTACCCCAGAAACTATATCCGTACCGGTATTTCTGCCATTGACGGACTGACCACTCTGATCCGCGGACAAAAGCTGCCTATCTTTTCCGGCAACGGCCTTCCTCACGATCAGTTAGCGGCTCAGATCGTACAGCAGGCGTCTCTTGGCGATGACTCTGACGAAGAATTTGCAATCGTATTTGCCGCTATGGGCGTCAAATACGACGTAGCTGAATACTTCCGCCGCACCTTTGCAGAAAGCGGCGTTTCTTCTCACGTGGCCATGTTTGTCAACCTGGCAAACGATCCGGTAGTCGAGCGTCTTTTAACTCCTAAGATTGCGTTAACCCTGGCTGAGTACCTGGCATTTGAAAAGGGAATGCACATCCTGGTTATCTTAACCGATATGACTTCCTTTGCCGAGGCCATGCGTGAGGTTTCCTCTTCTAAAGGCGAAATTCCTTCCCGTAAGGGCTTCCCAGGATATTTGTACAGTGAGCTGGCAACCATTTATGAGAGAGCCGGAATCGTAGCAGGCGTCAATGGTTCTGTGACCCAGATTCCGATTCTGACCATGCCCAATGACGACATTACCCATCCGATTCCAGACTTAACCGGATACATTACCGAAGGCCAGATCGTACTGGATCGAACCCTTCAGGGCCAGTCCATCTACCCGCCTATTAACGTTCTTCCTTCCCTGTCCCGTCTGATGAAGGACGGCATCGGCGAAGGCTATACCAGAGAAGATCATCAGGCAGTTGCCAACCAGCTCTTCTCCTGCTACGCAAAAGTAGGCGACGCGAGAGCGCTGGCATCGGTTATCGGCGAGGATGAATTGTCTCCGATTGATAAAAAATATCTGGAATTCGGCAAGGCCTTTGAAACCCGTTTTGTAGGCCAGGACGTCCACGAGAACCGTTCCATCCTGGATACCTTAACCATCGGCTGGGAACTGCTTGGAATGCTTCCCAGAGAAGAATTGGACCGTATTGATACCAAGATTCTGGATCAGTACTATAAACCAGCACAAACAGCGGAGTAACCGGACAGGAGGGCTTTTATGAATCCAAATACGTTTCCTACAAAAGGCAACCTGATTCTGGCGAAAAATTCCCTGGCTCTGGCCCGCCAGGGATATGGCCTGATGGATAAAAAGCGGAATATTCTGATTCGGGAACTGATGGGGCTTATCGATCAGGCCAAGGGGATTCAGTCGGAAATCGACGCGACCTTTACAGAGGCTTATCAGGCTCTTCAGCAGGCTAATATTGACATGGGCATCAACTACGTCCAGGAAATCGGCTTGTCCATTCCTGTAGAAGATTCCATTAAAATCAAGACCCGAAGCATTATGGGTACGGAAATCCCATTGGTCCAGTACGATGAAAAGCCAGTCGTACCGTCCTATTCTTTTTACAGCACAACGGAAAGCCTGGATATTGCAAAGCTGAAATTTGAAAAAGTAAAAGAACTGACCATCCGGCTTTCCATGGTGGAAAATTCTGCTTACCGTCTGGCAACGAATATTAAGAAAACCCAGAAACGGGCAAATGCTTTAAAAAACATTACCATTCCTACTTATGAGGCATTGACCAAGAGTATTTCCAATGCACTGGAAGAAAAGGAACGGGAAGAATTTACCAGACTAAAGGTCATTAAACGAACACAGGAGAAAAAAGGTCATTAAACTGGCGCCCTGTCTCTGCCCGTTTGAAGCGAGCGGTCAGACAGGGCTTTTTTATCATTCCGTGTAACCCAACCGTTAATAGGAGGAACTTTTATGAAATTTTTGCACCACCTGGCAGGTTTTGTTTCTGCCGTCTGCCTGATGGCGATTTTACTTATTACTTCCGTAGAAGCCGTTGCTTACTGGACTCCTGGATATTATGAAAAAGAATACACCAAATACCAGGTACTGGAAGATCTTCCGGAAATGACTATGGAGGATCTGCTTGCTGTTACAGATGAAATGATGGATTATTTAAGAGGGGATCGGGACAATCTCCATGTCTTTACTACTATGGGAGGCGAATATCGGGAGTTTTTTAACGCCAGGGAAATTGCCCACATGGAAGACGTAAGGGGGTTGTTTTTAGGAGGCCTTACCATCCGCAGGACTGCTTTCTGCATTCTAATTGCCTGTGCTGTCTTCCTGATTGCTTCAAAAGCTAATCTGATGGCTGTGGTTCCCAAAACCATGTGTCTGGGGATGGGCGCTGTCTTTTTAGCTGCCGGTGTCCTCGGCGGCGTCATTGCCACTGACTTTAATAAATACTTTGTTCTTTTTCATCATATCTTTTTTGATAACGATTTGTGGCTTTTGGATCCGGCTACCGATATGCTGATTAACATTGTTCCGGAACCGTTTTTTATGGATACTGCGTTCCGCATCTTAGCCGTTTTCTGCGGATCCACTGCCTTAATTTTCCTAATCTGCCTCTTTTTGTGGAGGAAACAGCGTAAAACCGCCTTTACTTGTCCGCAAAAATAGCCTATACTGTAAAAAAACGTTACATGGAGATTAATAAATTTATGACATATTTTTACAGACGCTGTACCAGGGTTCTTTCCTGGATACTTCTGTGGGTTTTTGTATTCTTAGGCGCATTTCCAATGACTTCTTTTGCCGCTCCTGCCTGGCCGGATAACGTATATATCCAGGCAGAAGGCGGTATTGTCATGGATGCTGATTCCGGCACTGTTTTGTTTGGAAAAAACATCCATGAACACTACTATCCAGCCAGTATTACAAAAATCCTGACGGCTTTAATTGTAATTGAAAACTGCGATTTGGACGAGATGGTTACCTTTTCCTATGACGCAATTTTTAACGTCGAGGAAAATTCCAGCAATATGGCTGCTTCTGTGGGCGATACCCTTACAGTCAGAGACTGCCTCTACGGACTGATGTTAGCGTCTGCCAATGAAAGCGCCAATGCGCTGGCGGAGCACGTTGCCGGCTCTACGGAAGCTTTTACAGAGTTAATGAACCAGAAGGCGGCAGAACTTGGCTGCCAGGACAGCCATTTTGCCAATCCCAGCGGCTTAAACGATCCCAACCACTATACTTCTGCTTATGACATGGCTTTGATTATGCAGGCCGCGCTTCAAAATGAAACTTTTGTAGAAATTGACAGCACTCTTTACTACAAGCACGCGCCTATTAAGCAGTATCCGGATCCGGAGGATCCCCACAACGTCGTATACGCCCATCATCAGATGCTGAAGAAAAACTCTTCTGTATACTATCCTGGCGCCTTTGCCGGAAAAACAGGTTATACGTCTCTGGCCGGCAATACTCTGGTAACTGCCGCCAAAAAGGATTCTATGACTCTGATTACCGTCGTACTAAACGGATCCCAGGTTCACTATTCGGATACGAAGAGGATGCTGGATTTTGGGTTTGAAAACTTCCAGACCTTAAAGGTTGCCGATTACGATCACACCTATACTTCTATTGAAAATGATATGAGTATTGCCGGACTTACCACCAGCGATATTTCTGTCCTTTCCCTGGATGACCGTTGTTATGTGACGCTTCCTAAAGGCGCTGATATTTCCGATGCCCAGGCAGTTTTAAATTACGATCTTGGAGAAACCGATCCGGATGATGCGATTGCCCAAATCCAATATACCTACAACGACCGTTCTATTGGATCCACTTATCTGACGATCAAGGGCATTCCCGCCAGGCAAAATTATGATGTTCTGGATTCCATGGCTTCTGTAGACAGTGAGCACGTTCCGGTAGAAACCATTCCTCCGGAAGAAACGGCAATTGTTTCTGATCGTTCCGAATCGGAATCTTTCCCGCTTCCAGATGCAGTCAGTATTCCGGATGAAGGGAACCTGGGATCCGTTCCGGATGATCCGGCTCTTTCCGATACGCGGATGACTGTCCCTGAAAACGCTTCTGAAAAGAAGGGATTTTTCTCCGGTTTTCATTTTCCTGATATTCCGCCTGCATTCTGGATAGGACTCGCTGCCCTTCTTGCCGTTGGAGGCCTTACAGGCGCCGCTGTCATAGCCAGAAACCATTTCAGGCAGAAAGCTGCCAGAGAGCGCCAGCTGCGCAGGGAACGGCGCATACAGCGCTTAAAAGACATCGGCTGTTCAGAATCTGAATTTGACATCATTATGGAGGAACGGAAACGCTCTTCCTATACGGTAAAGCACCGCCCCCGCAATCATCGCCGGAAACACCATTTCCGCTAGAGCGTTTACCAGGAGGAATTTTCTTGCGACGAAATATTATTATCTGCACCGGTTTTATTGCCGCCGCTACCATAATATCCAGTATCTTTTCTTATATCAGCAATAATGTCATCAACGTTTCCATGATTTACATTTTAAGCGTACTGATGATTGCCCGATATACGGACGGTTATATTTCCGGAATTGTTGCTTCTGTAATCAACACATTTTTTGTGAATTTTATGTTTACCTATCCCTATATGGAATTTAATTTCAGCCTGCAGGGATACCCGATTACCTTTTTATGTATGCTGATAGTTTCCACTATTACCAGCGCAACAACGACCCAGCTGAAGGCTCAGGCCGCTATCTTAAACGAACGGGAAAAGCTGCTCATGGAGGCCGAAAAAGAGAAAATGAGGGCAAATCTTCTGCGGGCCGTTTCTCACGACCTGCGGACTCCTCTTACCAGCATTATCGGCACCAGTTCGACTTACCTGGAAAATTCGTCCTCTTTGTCTGACGAGGAAAAATACACGTTGATTCAAACGATTTACGACGATTCCGACTGGCTGCTGAATATGGTAGAAAACCTGCTTTCCATTACCCGTATCCGCAGCGATAACACCCAGGTTACCAAGTCCCCCGAGCCATTGGAAGAGGTTGTATCCGAGGCAGTTTTAAGGCTCCGGAAACGGCTTCCTAAGGCCTCTGTCAAGGTTCTTATTCCAGATGACTTTATTATGATTCCCATGGATGCTACCTTGATTGAGCAGGTTCTGATAAACCTTTTGGAAAATGCTTATTATCATGGAAATCCGGATATGCCCATTCATTTAACGGCGTATACGGATGAAAAAAACGCCTGGTTCCAGGTTACGGATCATGGTTCCGGCATCCCGCCAGAGCACCTTTCAACGATTTTTGACGGTTCCATTTATGATTCCAAAAGCACGGATTCCAGAAAAGGCATGGGGATTGGTCTTTCTATCTGTAAGACCATTATTTCTGCCCATAACGGACAGATTACCGCATCTAATACAGAAGACGGCGCCTGTTTTGCCTTTTGTTTACCTTTAGGAGGATAATAACACCATGAATCCCAAATTGACTGTTTTAATTATTGAAGATGAAAAAAGTATCCGGAGTTTTATTGAAACAACTTTAAATGCCAACGACTATCGGGTTCTTACTGCCGGTTCCGGCCAGGAAGGCCTGTCGTCTGCTGCCTCCAACTGCCCTGATGTAATTTTGTTGGATTTAGGCCTTCCGGATATGGACGGCCTGGAAGTAATCCGTCAGATCCGCAGCTGGTCGGTTCTTCCTATCATTGTCATTTCTGCCCGTACTCAGGAGAAAGAAAAGGTGGCTGCCCTGGATGCAGGAGCAGATGATTACATCACAAAACCTTTCGGAACTTCGGAACTTCTGGCCCGTATCCGGACTGCCCTGCGCCATCAGAATCTGCAGGCCAACAGCTCCGGAAAATCTCCTGACCCTGTTTATCAGTATGAAGGATTAACCATTGACTTTGATAAACGTCTTATTACTTTAGACGGTCAGATTATCCATTTAACGCAGATCGAATATAAGCTGGTAACCCTGCTGGCCCGCCATTCCGGAAAAGTCCTTACCTACGATTATATTATCAATCACATCTGGGGACCTTACGCAGACAGCAATAATCAGATTCTGCGTGTCAATATGGCTCATATCCGGCGTAAGCTGGAAGCCAATCCGGCAGAACCCCAGTACATTTTTACTGAGATCGGCGTTGGCTACCGGATGCAGGAAAGTCAGATATAAAAAACAGGGCGGCTGCAGATTTTCGCTTTCTGCAGCCGCCCTGTCTGAATCTTCGCATGGCTGAATGGTTACTTTTTTTTCTGTGCCTGTCTTTTGGCCTTATTCCGTTCTGTTTTTTTCTTTTTTGCTTCCTCTCTCCGCAGGCTTAGGTCTTCCAGCATCTCTGTACCTGCCAGCCTTAAGGTCTTAATTACAAATACGTCTCCGCCTTCTGCTTTTTTTATCCGGATCTTTCCCCGCACATAACCATGTTCCGGACAGATTCCCAGCCCCAGTTCCAGTCGTTGATTTACCGAAAACCAACGAATCTTTTTTCTCAGCATACGCCCGCACTGGGGGCAGATAATATCGCCTACATTCTTATCTCTCAGCGCATCTTCTTTTGTCTCAAAGGTACGGGACACATACTTGGTGTAGGAGGGAAATTTCAAGCATACTTCTTCCTCCCTGACAGAAGGAAGCTGATAATAGTCCATAGACAGATATTCTTTTACTTTTTCAAATGCCATATGCCCCATTATCTTTCCTGTATAATAGGCGTCATCCAGAGCCTGGTGAAATGGCCGTTCTTCCTTTAATCCCATATCTTCTACGGCCTGATCCAGGGAAAGAACGCTTTCCCCGCCATTCAGAAGTTTATACAGTTTTTGTATATCGTAGTATAACAATGGCATGGGAAACGGATTATCCAGGTAATAAAATTCCATATTTCTCTGCAGTTCTGTCAGATCCATAGATCCCCAGGTGCAGAATCTTATATCCTGTTTTCCATTCCCGCACCAGTCTAAAAAGTTCTGGATTGCTTCTGGAAATGGCTTTCCTTCCTGCTTCAGCACTTCCAGATCCATATGGGTAACTTCTAAAATTTTATAATGGAGCTTCCGGTAAACCTGAGGTTTTACAAACTGATGAAATGAGTCTATCTGCTCCATCCGTTCATTTAATTTTACTGCGCCGATTTCGATAATCTCAAACGGAAATCCTACTACGGCTCCTTCTTTTCCTCCAGGATTCTGATTCCATTCCAGGTCAAATACAATATAATTCATACATCAATTCCATTTCTGTGTTTGTTGCAACTGCAAAAGCGGCCTCTGCGCCGCCAGTACGGTTAGTTTACCACAGAATCTGGATTCTAGCAATATTTGCCCCTTCTTCTGGCCTTATATCCATTCTTACTGCTTGTAAACCAGGAATTAGATTAAATATCCGATTGGTTCCATAAGGAAGCTCTGCTTCCCCATAAAGTTTTAATATTACCTCCTGACCATTTTTTACGCAATTTATATGATGTGCGTTTTGGCAAACCACTATTGTTTCTTCACTCTTACTAATGAATGGCAAGATAAGTTTTCCCTTGGGAAAAAATGCGCTTATTTGAACTTTCTTTTCTCCAAACTGATACTCAAAATAGTAAGGCAGTTCTTCTGAATCAGACGGGTTATGATCGATATCCTTTAAAACTCCTTCTGCTTTTAAATAGACAGCGTCCTGTTCCTGGTGGCAGGTAACTTCTGCTTGTTCTTCATAAATACTGCTGTATATACGTCCATCTATCAGCGTCTCTATTCGAAGTGCCAGACATTCTTGTCTGACTTTATCTGGCACCTGCATATTATTGGGTTCTTTTAAACTATATTCTCCCATTCCAGCACATAACAGCATTCCCATCTCTTTATGCTGCAAAAGGGAAAGCGTTCCTCCACTAACATGACCTCCTGGCATATATTCCCAATCATATGCTGTTACACACGCTTTTATTTGTTTAGAAGAAAGCAGCCAGCTAGATAGTTCTGGATAATATTTTACTTTTTCTAGTCCTTCCCATGGTTCCGTTTTTGTTCTGTTTAAAGCGGAACAACTCTGCTGCACTTTACCGCACTCTATTTCCAGTCTTCTATCTAAAATTCCTGCTAATACCTTAGCGTGGGTAAACGTATGATGAACACAAGGTGGCTGTTTTGCTGATGTATAATGAGGTCCTCCGCACAGTAAACCTTCATGGGTACACACTTCCAACATATGCAGATTCTGCTCTGCTGCCTCTGCCGCCCTTCTGCTTTCTTCCGGATATTTTTCTCTCAAAACTCTCGCAGCCAGTAAGTATCCCAATCCGCAGCCATCTGAAGTTCTGCTTCCCCAATAGCTCCATTTATAATTTCTTGTTCCAAAACTGTTATTGATTCCACCATCAAATAAGAAAAAATCCAAATGTGCCATCAAGCTCTTTATCGCAAGATCCAAAATTTTCTTATTCTTGCTCTCCCATCCATATAAAACCATAGATGGAAGCGTTTCTTCCAGATTGTATCCAATATCTACTGGCTGACATCCTCTGGGACTTTTTCTTAATCTAGGAACTCCTTCTCCAAACAGCAAACCATTTTCTGTAAATATAGATTCTGACACTGCAGCAAATTCTGCTGCCTTTTCTATATATTTTTGTTCATGCAATACCATTCCGCACTGATACAGAGCAAGAGCGTTTGCGATTGGATAGTTAATATTGTTATCCCATAAACCATCAAAATAATATAGAAATTCTGCTGCCTTTTTCAGTCTCTCTATCCAAATTTTTTTCGTCTTTTCCTTTAATAAAGAACTATGAAAACACAGACAGTCTGAAAGCTGAATTACATAAAAAACCGTAATTCCAGTCCATCCTGAATCAATGTCGTTAAGTAAAGAACCATCTTCTTGAGATACCGTTGATTCTGCCCAGAAAAATAATTTTTCCGCCCGTTCAATCCAGTCTTCCTGCCGTTTTTTCCATCCGTCTAAACCGTTGATTTCTTCTTCCTCTGCCATTCTTAAAAATGGATACATCGCTTCTGCGCATCTTCCATGAATTTTCCCACAGGCAGGACATAAAATTGCTCCATCCAGTCTGGAGTATCCTGTGCCCGATATCTGCAGATCAGCTAGTTTTTGACACCACTCTGCAAGTCCTTTTCTGCACAACTCTTCCAACGTTATATCGCCCCCTTCTGCATCATTTGCCGGCAAATGCAAGAATCTTTACCAGTAAGGATTCCATTCTTTATAAAGCCGCATCAGTCCCTCTACATAAAAATAATCTCCCCACAAGTTACATTCATCAATTCCATGGTCAATGCAGTCATTATACGGCGTTTTTCTTCCATACACGCCATGAAGGAGCTGACCATCCGATATTTTGGTATCTTTTACTGCACAGTTGTCATACAACGCCTTCATTAACCGTTTTGCTGCGTTTATATAAAATTCCTGTTTCTCTCCATCCAAATATTTTGCCATTTCCAGCATACCGCAGGTAGCGATTGCTGCTGAAGAAGAATCCCTTGGTTCGTCGCTTCCATCTGTAAAAATAAAATCCCAATACGGAATCAGGTTTTTAGGAAGATGTTCTAAGAAATATTCTGCGACATGATCAAATAAATCAATGTATTCCGCCTTTCTGGTATATCGATAGCTTAAAGCAATTCCATAGATTCCCCATGCTTGTCCTCTGGACCAGGCCGACTCCGCAGAATATCCCTGATGAGTCACACCTCTTTCCGGTTCTCCCGTCTCGGGATCAAAAAAGAAGGTATGGTATGCAGAATAATCTGGGCGTATAAGAACCTTTAATGCTGTATGAATATGAGCATCTGCTTTTTCTTTATAATTTGAATCTCCAGTTTCCTCACTGGCCCAATAAAGAAGTGGTAAGTTTAACAGGCAATCTATAATCAGGCGATAATTTCCAGGTTCATTTAATGCGCCCCATGCTTGTAAAAACTGTCCTTTTTCATGAAATCTCTCCAGCAGCATATCTGCTGCCATCAGTGCCGTTTTTCTTGCTTCTGCATCGCCTGTTAACTTATAAGCTGCCACGCAGGAAGGGCTATATAAAAACCCTAAATCATGAGTGTCTGTTTCCACCCTGTTTTCCGCCCTGCTCCGAAAACTTTTTGTATGTGCCATTGCTGTTTCTAAAAATTTTCTATCCCCTGAGTATTCATAGGCCAGCCACAATTCCCCTGTCCAGAATCCATTTGTCCATTGATTATTCTGGGCTTCAGTATAAAACTGGTTGCTGCTGAAAATATGTTTAAACCTGGTTCCAAATTTGCTGAGTGCAAATTCTGACTGACTGACTGCGGTCTCCAGTGCCTCTTTAATCTCTGTTTCAGTTATTCGTTTATTCTGTTCAAATTCCCATAAATCCATTTCATTTTCTCCTTATCATCTAAAATTATCGAATCTCTACCTGTGTTCTGATAACTGTGATTCCTGGTTGTATCTCAAATACCACTGCAGGAATTACCGTATTTTTATAAAGTACATTGGTATTTGGATCCGCAGGAATCACATATGGGGTTCCAATTTGTCTGGTGTCTTCCTTTTCCATGACAGATTCTACCTTACAAAACTGGCAGATATTTTGGACCAGGACACATCCATTTTTAACTATACATTCATATTTCGGTTCCGATTTTGCTACTGCAAAGCCACATTCGTAAGCTCTGTAAAAATCCCTGCTCTCGATCCTATGTTCCCGAATATGTCCGAATGGAACCGGATAAATCGTTGTTTCAACAACCACTCCTTTTATTGGACTCCACTTTGAGTAAATTCGATCTTCGTAAATTTTATAATCCAAACTTCTAGTCCGAACATAAACCCGCTGTTCTCCTTCTGGAACAAATGCCAGCATACTATCCGGCGCTGCTTCCGCTATATTTTCAGACGAATGAGAAACCGAAAAACCAAATACTGTAGAATAAACGAATTTTCCATACTTTTCCACAAAATGTCCTAAAACATTCTGGTTATACACAGCAGGAACATATCCACAGGATTCTTTTCCCCAATGCTGTACCAACATATCTGCATAAACCATTGGATGCACAGAATCCAACTGGGGAAGTCCCTTTTCTTCTGCCTGCCAATAGGGATGAGTATCTTCCAATGCAAGGATTAAAAATGTTTTAAGGCACCAATATGGACTTCCTGGTGCATTATATTTTTCTGCCATAGATAAATTAGCATAACCATATCCCACGCTTAAGACTTTATCCCCCTGAAAAATATCCTTTTTCATCCAATAACGAATGTTTCGGTTGATAACCCCTTTTATCTCGCCAAGTTCCAATTCTGCTGTATCAGAAAACAATGCCGCAGACCAGGAGGCGGCCTGTGCAAACCGATAGGTCAGAGAACGTCCATACGGCAACGCTGCCCCCGTCTCATCAAACCAATAGATAAATTCCCTCTGGAATTTTCTGGACCTGTCTTTTAGTCGTGCACACTGTTCTCTATTCTTATCTGTTTCTGCAAAAACTGCATAAATCTGACTGTAAAACTCCATTGCAAATGCACTATAGTAATCCTTTTGCCTGGATACTCCGTCTACATACCAGCCATCGCCTAGATAACACTCTTCCATATATTCCAGATCGGACTTCAGCTTTTCTTTACTATATGGACAATTTTTATCCTTTAATGCCAAATTTACTAAAATACGAAAATAATACCAATTACATTTCGGAATTTCGTGATAATTGATTTGATAAAGCCACGCTGCAATATTTTCCTTTTGTCTCTGATTAAATGGATCCCATAGAATATGGGATGCCATTAAAAGTCCGCACGCAATAGGCGCCATTTCTACAAATCTCTGATCACAATCCTCACATTCTCCCCAATATTCTTTATTTTTGGGATCTGTTCCTGCCAAAAGACCTTTTTGATATTGCTGTTCCCAAAATTCATCTCTTCCGCCGCCTGCCCAGAAAGGTACCAATCCCCAAAGAGGCCTGGCAAAAGCCTCCATTTCAATAATTTCTTCTGAATAAGAAGCTCCGGCACCGTTTAAATATACTTTAGCGCCATTTTCACTAAATCGCCCTTTTAATGGTTCCAGCAGTCTTAATAGCAATCGTTGATAGTCTTCTTTTGTATGCATTTATATTCCTCCATAAATTTTACGGAATTTCTCCGGCTGAAAAGATGGAAAATCTAAATGGTCTGCTGTTTCAACCATATGGCGAGCCAGCTCTGCTGCCAGGCTTTTTGCTCTGTCATCATACTCTGGATCAAACATCAAATTCGTGGTTTCCTGCCTGTCTTCAGATAGATGATATAGTTCATAATAGGTTTCGTCTTTAAAGAAATCTACAATCAGCTTATAGTTTCCCTTTACAATACACCGTTGGAAATTTGACAATGCGCCATTTCCGTCATATTGAATAAAGGCCGTTCCGTCTTCGCTTTCTTTACACGTTCCTGAAATTAACGGCATTAAAGACGTTCCATCCATAGAATTGGATGGGTGAATATCCAAAAACTCGCATAAAGTAGGCATGAAATCCACATGGCTAACGGTCTGTGAAATTTTGGTTCCTTTATAACTTCCATGGGGAAACTTCATAGAAAGAGGTACCCTTGCTGCTTCTTCATACATACACATCTTTTGAAATAATCCATGAGAACCCAGCATTTCTCCATGATCACTTGTAAATACAATCAAGCTGTCCTCGTAAATTCCTTGTTTTTTTAATTCATCTATAATTTGTCCTACATATTCATCCAGCATGGCAACCAATCCTAAATAAACTCTCCATGCTTCTTTCCAGTGGGCTCTGTCGTAACACGCCCCTACTACCCCTGGAAGGTTATACATCTGAAGAGGAGACTGATGCGGATAGTACACTCCTACATTTTCCGGCAATTCAAACTCTTCATTTCCTATCCTGCTAAACCAGGGTTCTGGTATATGAAGAGGCGGATGAGGTGCTAAAAACATAGCATTTAGCAATAAAGGGCGGCTGGTATCTCTTGAACGGATTCCTTCCAGCGCCTTCTCTGCAAAATATTTGTCAAAATAAAATTCTTCACCTGGATCGTAACAGCCAATATTCGCATTTGAATAACTGGCTATATGCGTGGCCTTTCCGCTTACCATTTCCGGAACTCTCATTCGAAATGCCGGTCCTCCTGGCATAGGCTTTCCATGTTCTTTCAAAAACTCTTTATAACTCTCTTCTGTGGAAAACCATCTTGTCTTAGAATCTTTGCGCTTTTCCAGCTTTCCTCCTTCTGTAAATAGATGCTGCTTTCCACTATGGATGCTGTCCCAGTCGTCTTCCATCAGTTCATATAAGTTCTCAATTTCAGCTTTTACATCCCCTGCTTTGGAGTCGCTTGGTTCCCATGGATTAATCAAAGAACCGTTTCTGTTTGGAAATGTTCCAGTAAATACAACGCCTCTTGCCGGAACGCACAATGGACATCCGCAGTAAGCCCTGTCGAAACGAACTCCCGATTCTCCAATGGCATCAATATTCGGAGTAAATCCTTTTCCCAGTACATCTGCCCGAAGCTGGTCAGCCATAATGATAATGACATGTGGTTTCATATACTTGTCTCTCCTCTTTTATGAAAATAGGAAAGAACGCTGCGCCGGACTCAGTTATTTCCTCTGGCGCAGCGCTCTTAAAAGTGGCTACTCATTTAACATTTTTATTCTGCATTATATCTTTCATAAGCGGTCTTATAAATTTCAATATAGCGGTCTACATTCATATCTTTCAGTTTCTTCTGGAAGCTATCCCATTCTTCCTCTACGCCGCCTTCTACAATCCAGCCAGCATATTTCTGAGAAACATAAGAATCAATATCTGTCTGAAGAACGCCGATCTCTTCAATTTCATCCTCTGTAAAGAATACATTCGGATACATCTCTTCCGCCGGAACATTATACTGAGAGTAAAATTCATCCAGTTCTTTTCGTTCTGTTAAGTTTGCATTTAAATTCAGTTTCTCAATAATTGGCTTCATAACTGCAAATGTTCCGTCATTTCCAGGACCAAAATCATGGATTACTGTATCCAGCGTCGTTCCTTCCGGTAATTCCATCTGCTGGTATCTTCCATCTTCTGTAACCTCTAAAGCATGACCAATCAGTCCCTGGCAAATTTCCAAAGAAGTTTCCAAATCATAAGATTCATCAATCCAGCGCATTAGTGCTTCTGGATGTTCTGCCTGATTGGTAATGGCAAACGAACCTTTAGAAACAATTTTTGCATCAACAGTACGCCAAATCTGTTCTCCATTGGTATTTACTAACGGTGCCATTGCTATATAATCATCTTTATTTGCCGCTGCAGTAGCGTTTCCGCTCCATCCTAAGAACATACCCACAATCTTTCCTGGATCTTGAATTTTTGCGACGTAAACATTAAAGTCATGAGTAAATACTTCTTTGTCAATTAAACCTTTTTCATATAAAGAATGGAACCAGGAAATTGCCTGCTTATATGGCTCTGTGGTTGGAGTATACACCACTTCTCCATCATTAACTACAAAATGATAAATATCATCCAGCTGCCCAAACGTTCCAAATAAAGACTGGATTCCCTGCTGGCGGTTGTATGGATCGCTGGAACTCATACGGAAGGTAAATGGAATTTCATCATTTGGATCTCCATTTCCATTGGCATCCTGATCTTTAAATGCCTGAAGAACTGCTTCAAATTCTTCCGGAGTGGTCGGTACCTCTAATCCAAGGTTGTCCAGCCATGTCTTGTTAATAAACAGCTTATCATGAGTAGTTGGATTCAGTTCATTAATTGTTGGTAATGAATAAATATTACCGTCAGGAGCTGTAATTTGTTTGCGATACTGAGGATTTTCATCTAAAATAGCTTTTAAATTCGGCGCATACTCATCAATCAGATCATTTAATGGTATCAGCATTCCCTGAGAAGCATATTTCATAATATCTACATCTGTCAGGATTCCCTGACCATAGAAAGCGTCCGGCAGTTTATTGCTGGCAAATAACAGGCTCTTTTTCTCATTCCATCCGTCATCCGAAGACATATTCCAATCAATTATTACATTAGTCTCTTTTTCTAAATTTTGAAAAAACTCTAAGTCCTTAAAATTTTTATTTTTTTGAGTACTTGCGGCAATTTCATAGGTAACCGGCTGATTCACAATTGGAAGTCCCTCTTTATTCATTTCAAATTCTTCTGCTACCGTTTCTCCTTCTGCCGCCTGAGATGGCACATTCGTTGTCTCGCTCTCTGCTTTTGGCACACATGCCGTAAGTCCCGTTACTGCCATTGCTGCAGTTAACAATAATGCCGTTGTTTTCTTCTTCATTGTTCTTCCTCCTAAATCATATATGTTTTTACATCAACCCTTTACAGAGCCAACCATAACTCCCTTTTCGAAATGCTTCTGAAGAAATGGATAAATAACCAATACTGGTAAAGTGGAAATAATAATCGCCCCATATTTTATCAGTTCTGCCGCCTTCTGCTGTTCAATGATACTGTCTACATCTCCCAAACCTGACGCCTGATTTTGAAGCAGAATATTTCGTAATGTAAGCTGCAGCGGATAGAGTCCTTCATCTCTTAAATAGATCATGCCGTTCATGAACTCATTCCAATGTGCCACTCCATAGTAGAGGACTAATACTACAATAATGGTTTTTGACAAGGGCAATACGATTCTCATAAAGAATTTAATATGACTGCATCCATCAATAGAAGCTGCTTCATATAATTCTTCTGGAATATTGTTTTTAAT
>PPYE01030354.1_pt1 | contig 25906 bp, 17 predicted proteins | sample 1559881 | NCBI WGS metagenome assembly PPYE01 (sample SAMN08240022, study PRJNA423297) | Human gut metagenome, whole genome shotgun sequencing project. | reverse complement strand
AATTAAAATCTGCTTCATATTCTCACTTCCTTTGCTTTTTGCAGATAGTATAACAGGCAAATGTCCGCGAAATGTTACAAGGGGAAACTTTTTTCAAAAAGGTTGCACTTCTATTATAATTTCATTTTTATATTGGCACAAGGTTATCATCCTTTGCTTGATAAAAAATCAGCATAATCATGCCTTTCAACCAGTACAATAAGGTTATTCCTTTGTGAGAATCGGAACGATACAATATTATTGAGGTGAATGATTATGCCGATTGACGATTTAACCGCTTTGGGTCAAAAAATGCGGGAGGCCCGAAAGAAAAAAGACCTGACACAGCAGGAGCTTTCAGACCTGAGCCATGTTTCTGTCAAACAAATTGCCAACATTGAAAAAGGACAAATGAACCCTTCCTATTTGATTTTGCGAGCATTGGCCAAGGTTTTGAACATCTCTCTGGATTCTCTGATAAACCCGGATGTTTCTCCAGAGGATGAGGGAGCCAACCAGATGAAAATGCTGTATTCCAGCTGTCCATCGGAAATGCGCGAGACCCTGTTGCACCATACGCAGGTAACCATGCAGGAATTAACAGAGCTATCCAAGAAAATTGAAGCGAATTGAGCCGGTGAGTGAAATTTGACGGTTTCCTCACAGGCTCTTTTCATTTCTGCGAAGAAAGCGGCAAGCAATGCATCTGGATAGCCACTCGGCTTCCAAATGCTGCTTGTTGGGGTATCCCCAAGCCCCCATGAACGCAGAATTTCATTCTGCGGCTGCGCGTCCGGTGGACGCTTTGAGCCACACCCAACTTACCGCTGGGCATGGCCTTTTTCCTTTTCAGCATCGTGTTCCACCTCCATATTCAGCAGCCGATCCACATTGGTCTTTGCCGTCAACAGCTCCCGCATTTCTTCACGAGAGCGCCGATATTCGGCATAGGCTTGTTTCTTTTCCTCCAAAACCTTAGCATACTCAATCTGCAAGCTCTTGACGGTGGGCAGCTTCTTGACGCCCATATCGTCAAAAGCGTTCTTAGCCGCTTTATGAAGCAAAATGTCCGCCTCATGCTCCGCCAGAAATTTTTTTGAATAACCGGCCTTGCGATAGGCCACATAGACCTCGCGAGTCTTTGCGTAGTTGATGATATGGGTCCGCAGAACAGCAATCTCCGCCATACGTTTCTCTGCCGCCTTGATCTGAGCCGACAATTCATTGTGGTGTGCCGTGGCAGCCGCGGCTTTTTCTTCCAAAACCGCATATTCCAGCATATTATGCTCGGTGAGATAGTTCATCGTCTGCGCCATTTGCTTGAGGTTAAAAACCTTGGCCCAGCGCGCATATCCGGCACCTTTTCCGGCCTGCAACTTTGCCTGGATGTCCACCAGCAGATTAACCTTTGGCGGATCTGTTTGCATCGCCGGTTTTTTCCGGGGCGTAAGTTCCTTCTGACCGGAGAGAACCGCCAACAGGTCCTCCAAAATGTAGCCTTCTCCCAGGCTGTCCAGACGTGTGACTTTATCCCATTCAGGCAGCTTTAAACGGTAGGACTTGCCGCGCCGGGATACCTCACAGCCATTCTTCTGAATCAGCTTCAGCAGTTCATCCAGATCAGCAGGCTTCTCGGCCAGTGCATTGTCAATGCAAATGCGCAGCTGCTCTCGATGAGAGGGCTTGGCCTGATCGCCCAGCCACTTGTTATAGCTTTTTCCATGGGGCTTTGGATTTTCCACAATGGACAATCCGTTTTCAATGCAGATGGTATCATTCAATCGGCGGACGGCCTTTGTACTGCCCCAAAAGTTTCTGAATTTCCGGTCACAGTCAAGATTGACTGCCGACCAGATAATGTGATTATGGATGTGAGATTTATCAATATGAGTGCAGACAATGAAGGCGTGCTTGCCCTTGGTAAACCGCTTGGCAAACTCCACTCCCAGCCGATTGGCTTCCTCTGCCGTAATCTCGCCTGGACGGAAGGACTGCCGGACATGATAGGCAATCACATCGTCCTTTCCCCGCACTCGCCCGGTAGCGGCGATATACTGGCGCTTCGCCAATAAAAACTCAGCATCAGCCACCCGGCTGTCACATTCATAGCCGGTGATCAATTTGCCGTGATCTGTCTTTTGCGGGTTTGCTACATAGTCGATAATGTCGCTGATTGCCTGACCTTCAGTGCGGCCTTTGCCGACGTGCAGCGGCATGATGCGTGTGGTTGCCATGAAAATTCCTCCCTTCCAAGCAGGTACCTTTATGATGCAATAAGAAAGCTGCCACTCAACGAATTTCAATCGCTGAAGTGACAGCTTTCTGCCATAATGCACACTTCCATAAAGGTGACTTTATATTCTCTTACTGTTCAAAAACTCAACCAGTTCATAGACCGTTGTTACCGGATTACTATCGCGGCAAATCACGGCAACATGGTCTCTGCTTAATCGCTCCACCCGTTCTTTTGCATATTGAATGGCCTCTGCCTGATGTCCCTGCAATTCTTCAAAAACATCCACGCTTTTTCCGTAATTCTCCAGATACCCTTTGCTCTTTAAGATGTCGATAACCGCAGCAGAGTCCTTCAAATATCCATTCCGTTTTTCAAAATGGAGCAAATACCAATATTCAAAGGCCGGATTGGAATATGCGATTTTATACCCGTGCTGCTCTGCATACAAAATTGCCGCCTGAAGCTCAGTATCTTTATTATCATCGCAGTCAAACACACACCAAAGCTGATCTCCGTCTTTGGGATAATAATCCGCTTGAGAAATCAAAGATTTTGCGTGTTTCACCAAATGCTCGGCTGCTTTGTGTTTTGATGAAATCGGTATAATATCCACCAAGCAATTCCGGGAACGAAAATGTTTGAAATAAAGAGTTTCTGTTTCCTTGCCTTCACAGATGATATAGATGATCGGTTTACGCTTACGCCGTGTGACCTTGTTTGGATCATACTCTTTTCTCATCTTACTCACTTGGCGTCACCTCCAATAAAAGGAATCGCACCAAACCTTCCCTGGAGATACCCCTTACGCACATTTTCTCCTTTTCTTGGCGAGAAAGAAGCCAGCGAGTAAAGCTCTGTTGCACAAGTCCTATCATTCTTTTCTGCAAACCAAATCTGATCCCTACGGAAAAAGTTCAGGTCGAGCAACATTGCATCATGTGTTGTAAATATCAACTGCGCTCCCTTTGTATTGATGGCCTTATCCTGCACCATTTCGATCAACCGCTTGGTCAGGAGGGGATGAAGGCTGTCTTCAATTTCATCGACCACCAAAAGTGCGCCATTTTCAAGTGCCTGCAACCATCCCCCAATTCGGGTGAAAAAGTGCTGTGTACCGGCAGACTCTTGATCCATTAAAAGCTGGAAATATTCTGTTGTCCCATCCTCGTTAATAATCCGATGTGTTGTTGTAATAACCGGTACCTTTCCCGAACCATTCTTGATTGCTACATCGGTGATCCCAAGGTCAGCAAGCAGCAATTCCTTTAGGATACGCGCCTTTTTATCATTGCCGCTTGCGATTTGAGCAACAGTTTCTGATGTAGCCGGTTCTTCATCTATCAAAAAAGTCAGCTTTTCAAGGAACCACCGATAAGCATTTTCTGTCTGAGGCAGATTCCAGTCATTGGAGGATACCAAATAAAGCTTATTGTCCGGTGTCCGGTTACTTAGCGTCATCTGCTCATTTATATTTTCACGGAACTCAAATACTCCATCTTCTCTGGAAAAAATCAAAGCTTCCCGGCCATTTGGCCAATGAAAAAGATACTCTTTATAAATCTTTTTGGCATCGAAAGAGAAACCGTATGTGTAACGAACACCTTGATAAATAAACACAATCTCAAAGGTGGTTGGTTCCTTTATACCACCAAATGGCTCCCACGGCAGCTTTTGTCCCTTAGATGCCTTTGCCGCATTGCCTACCACCATTTCTCTCATTGTCATCATCGCGTGCAGTACATTGCTCTTTCCGGCAGCATTGGCACCATAAATCGCAAGTGCAGGCAACAATGTCTTTTTGGCGTCTGGGTGAAGCAGATATTCTTCAAATGACTTATCCTTGGAGGCCGCAAAACTGATCACGGCACTACTCTTTATTGACCTGTGATTTTCAACTGTAAACTGAATCAACATAAATGAATACCTCCCATTCTCAGTATTCTCCTTTTCAGTTCTCATTATAACAATTAAAAACGCCCAAGTCAATATTTGATAGCCGATTTTGCATTTTTTATGCAAAATGTTCGGTTAAATTTCTTTTCATCTCATTTTCTGATAAAACGCTTGTCACCCACCAAGATAACACCCAAGTTGACCCCCCAAGATAACACCCAAGATATAAACATCTTAGTCACTGACCAAGATAGTGACCAAGATGGCATTTTGCTTCCAGCGTAATAAACAGAATGTCCAAAAATACTATCGGATTTCAGGGTGGCTTTCAAAATGCGAATTACATCATGAGTGGTGCGCCCACACATGATACCATACATGACTTTCTATTCACAGGAAAACGGTTTTTTCTGTTAGATTTTTGTGTTGAGTCAAGACACAGAGTGCAGAAAGTGATTTTCTTCCTGCACTCTGTCTTTTTAACCATAAACACAATCTTGAATTGTGTACTTCAATCCCTGCACCTTTCCCAGCATCCAGAAGGCCAGCTTGGGCAATCCAAACGGGCTGATGAGGAACGCAATCGCCATCAGAATCAGACCATTTTGCGGGGAGTATGTTACCAGGACAGCCACGCCCAGCAGCGCGATCACCATGCTGGCCAGCCCCAGCACCAGGCCGGACACATAGACCAGCGCCACGCAAATCCAGACGAACAGGGTAAGCAGCACCACTACCGGCGCGACCACGATTTTCAGCAGCAGCTTCAATACGGTCATTTCATTTCCTCCTCTCGTCGATCCAAATACCTTTGGCAGAGGACCCTAATTGTTTTTATGTCCTCCTCGGTTGCGTCTCTCTGCCCCTTTGTCAACTTGATTTCTTCGTACCCTTGATAATCAGAAAACAATACATCAAACAATTCTTCCGGTGTCCGACAGACCACGCCACTGCAATAATCAGGGAATCCCCTGATTTCATCAAACTCTACCCGGATATATCCATACCGGCTTTTACAGACCTCCAGCGATGTATCCTCTGCCAGATAGTCCTTGAAAATTTTCAAAACCTTTTCAAAGGTCAACATCCTTACCTCAACTCCTTTACCGGGATACTTTGCTACCTGCCCTTATTATCCTTACTACCTGTCCTTATTATCCGGCAAGCATCGGCAAAAGGCAAGAATGCGGATAAAAAGGAAAAGCGGAGGAAGGCGCGGCGAAAAGAACGCCGTTCCTCCCTCCGCAGATGGGGTTTATGCCCCTGTTACGAAAGTTTGGAGAGCTGGGTCAGGATTTCCCTAACCCCCTCCCATAACTGTTCCTGCCGCTGGGATATATCCTCCATATCGGCATCATAAATACGCCCGGTTTCATGCACCCGGCGAGTAAGCTGATTTAAATTGTTGCTGCTTCGGCGCATAAGAGATACCAGTTCCTTCAACTCCGGTAAGTCCAACTTCACCACATAACCGTCCAAAGCCATCTTCCGCAGATAGGCTTCCCGGTTGGCTGTCCCGAGCTGATCCATTTTTTGCTCAATCAGCTCCAGTTCCTCCGGGGAGACCCGGAAATTCACCTGAACCTCCCGCTTGCGGTTTGGAGCATTCATCGTTCCTGCCCCTGTTTCTTTTGAATCACAGGCTTATGGACAGACGGCTCCTGTTTAAGTTTCTCCCGTACCGAAGTCCTGAAGGACTGTGTTTTCTCACCCTGGGTACGACTGTGCTGCTGTTCCTCCCGTACCAGGTTAATCATACCGTCCAGCACTGCCGGATGGCTGTTCAGCGCATAACCGTAACGCACTGTATCGGAGTTATAGTTGGGAATGGTCTTAGCCCATTCCTTATTTCGGAGGGAATATCGCCCATCCCAATCCTGAAGCTGGACGGTGTTGGCCAATACCAGCATAACCCGATCCAGGCCATAGGTTTGGATCACGCCTTTTGCGGCATCTGGGTTAAGATACATCCCGTCAAAATGCTCTCGTACCGCCGCTTCAATCGCCTCCTTACATTGAAAATTGACACGGTTAGAAGCTCTGTATTGTTCCATCTCTCCATGCTCAGCAGCATAAGAGGCAGTACGAGAATAGATCGGTGTTGTCCGCAGTTCCTCTTTGGCTCTGCACACATCATCGGCCCGGTTCTCAATGCTGTCCCGGACAACATCCATGTGTGCAGTCTCCAGCTTTTCAAAATAGCGGTACACGTCGGCCAGCGGAGAGGAAGAATCCAAAAGGGCCTGCGCCTGGGCGTCATTCAGTTCCAGCTCCTCCATTGCCATTACGATGTCCTCACGGACACTGTACTCATAAGCGTGGTTTAAGATTTCTTCCGGGGGCTGTCTTTTCAGCCAGTCCCGGTACTGATCTTGCTCAGCGGCCATTTTCTCATAAAGGGCCGTGTTCAAATCGTTGGTATTCATGTTATCGCACCTCCTCATGCTGTTTTGGTTTCTTTTCAGGGTTACGGGGCGGTATCGGACGTTTCAGCCCATCCAGCACCGAAGGCCGTGCGCTCTTGGCAACTACGACATCCGGTTGGGAGCGGTTCCTGCCGTCCAGATTCAGCAGCGTGTCCAGCTCTACCAGACGTGCAGACTTTACTCGCAAATCGTCCTCATAGGGGAATGGCTTTCCCGTTTCCTCCCTGGCGGCGTCCTGCTGCTGATGTAGATTATCTAACTGCGCTTTGGCAGATTCCAAACGCTGTGGCATCTGGGCGAGCGCATTGTCGATACGGGTGAGATTGCCGCGCGGGTCTGTACCCAAGGCGGTCCGGTGGGTCATCTGACCTTTCAGCAGGAGCGTATATTCCTGCCGCCACGCATCAAACGCCACCGACATATCGAAGCCCCGGTAACTGCCAATTTGCACCGGATCGGAGGTTTTGACCTCCTTACAGGCATCCAGCAGGGTAGCTCCAGCATTCTCTTTGTCCGTCAGCACATCCCCACGAACTTCCATGCCGATAAAGCCGTCTGCCGGTTGGGGGTGTGCTGTCAGAGTTTCCAGGTCTGATTCAAAACCTTTGATAAATCCTTTGTGCTTTTCAATTTCCTCCGGGAAGTATTTCAGCAGCTGATCCTCCAGCCGGTACTGCTTGCTCTGGTGGTCAGCTTTCATCAGCTTCAGCTTGGATACTTCCACATCCAGGTCCATGCGTTCCTTGATGCGAGGGTCTCCGGCACACAGAGCCTTGATCTCAGCAAAGGACAGCGCTGTTTCGTCCACATCGTCACAGGAACGAACCGGCGATTTGGAAGTCATGATCTGGCTGATGAATTTCTGCTTGTTCTCCACCGTCTGCCAGAGGTAGGCATCAAAGGTTCCCTCTGTCACATAGCGGTACACATGAACCAGAGGATTCTGGTTTCCCTGGCGCTCGATACGTCCCTTACGCTGGGCGAGGTCTCCCGGCCGCCACGGGCAATCCAGATCGTGGAGCGCCACAAGGCGATCCTGCACATTGGTGCCTGCGCCCATCTTGGCGGTACTGCCCAGCAGCACACGCACCTGCCCGGTACGCACCTTGGCAAACAGTTCTTTTTTTCGTACTTCGGTGTTGGCCTCATGGATAAAAGCAATCTGGTCGGCAGGTACTCCCTGTGCAATCAGTTTTTGCCGAATGTCCTCATAGACCGTAAAAACCCGCTCCGGCTCCGGCAACGGTACAGTGTCCTCCAAAGCGTGAAGGATAGGATTATCCAGAGCCTTGGCAGCTTTTTTCGACGGAGCTGCCTGGGGTGTGGAGATGTCACAGAATACCAGCTGGGTCAGCTTATCAGCCTCGCCATCTCGCCAGATTTGCAGAATATTGTCCACGCACTGGTTGACCTTGGTGCCGGGTTCGTCCGGGAACAGCTGATTGATAATTCGCTGATCCAGCCCCAGCTTTCGGCCATCCGAAGTGATTTTGAGCATATTGTCTACGGATGGGTCAACAGACCCACTATGCACCTCGGATGCTCGCTCCGAGAGAGCCTTTACCATCTCCTGCTGGTGGTCGGTGGGCTGTGCCACGATGTTGTGGTATTCCACCTCCGGCGTAGGAAGATTCAGCTGATCGGCGGTTTTGATGTCCGCCACCTCTTTGAACAGGTTCATCAGCTCCGGCAGGTTAAAGAACTTGGAAAATCGCGTCCGCGCCCGATAGCCGGTTCCTTCCGGGGCCAGTTCCAGCGCCGTGACGGTTTCCCCGAAGCGGCTGGCCCAGCAGTCAAAATGGGTCATGCTCAATTCTTGCAGACGGTCATACTGGAGATACCGCTGCATGGTGTAAAGCTCGGTCATACTGTTACTGACAGGTGTTCCGGTAGCAAAGACCACGCCCCGGCTTCCGGTGATCTCGTCCATGTAGCGGCACTTGGCAAACATATCACTGGATTTTTGGGCATCGCTGGTGGAAAGTCCCGCAACATTCCGCATCTTGGTGTATAAAAACAGGTTTTTATAGTTGTGTGCCTCGTCCACAAACAGACGATCTACGCCCAACTGCTCAAAGGTCACAACATCATCCTTGCGGTCCTCGGCCTGGAGCTTTTCCAGCCTGGCCTCCAGAGATTTCTTTGTGCGCTCCAGCTGCTTAACGGTAAAACGCTCTCCGCCGCTGTACTTCACTTCTGAAATTCCCTCGGTGATCTCGTCGATCTGCTCCTGCAGGAGACGTTCCTGACGCTCCCGGCTAATGGGAATACGCTCAAACTGGCTGTGTCCGATGATAATGGCGTCATAATCGCCGGTGGCGATACGGGCGCAGAACTTCTTGCGGTTATGAGTCTCAAAGTCTTTTTTCGTGGTAACGAGAATTTTAGCAGAAGGGTAGAGGCGCAGAAACTCCGACGCCCATTGCTCAGTCAGGTGGTTCGGCACCACAAAGAGAGATTTCTGGCATAAACCCAATCGTTTAGCTTCCATAGCGGCGGCTACCATTTCAAAGGTTTTGCCTGCACCCACTTCGTGTGCCAGCAGTGTATTACCTCCGTAGAGGATGTGGGCAATAGCACCCAGCTGATGTTCCCGCAGGGTAATAGCCGGATTCATGCCCCCAAACTTAATATGGCTGCCGTCGTATTCACGGGGCCGGGTAGAGTTCATTTCCTCATTGTACTGGCGAACAAGCGTCTGCCGCCGCTCCGGGTCCTTCCAAATCCAATCCCGGAAGGCATCCCGGATAGCCTGCTGCTTCTGCGCCGCCAAAGTGGTTTCCTTGGCGTTCAGCACCCGCCGCTCCTTACCATCCGCATCCTCCACGGTGTCATAGATACGAATATCCCGGAGATTCAGGGCATCTTCCAACAGACGGTAAGCGTTGGCTCGGTCTGTTCCATAAGTGGTGTAGGCTGCTACATCACTGTAGGATACGTTACTTTTGCCGGTGATCTGCCACTCGGCGGTATATGGGGCATAGTGAACCTCAATACTGCGCTGGAGATAATACGGGGTATTGAAGGTCTCATACATAAACTGTTGAATATAGTCTTTGTCAATCCAGGTGGCACCCAGACGCACCTCAATCTCCGAAGCGTCCAAATCTTTGGGCTGAGCCTTTTCCAGCGCCTCGACATTGGCAGTAAACACCGGGTCTTTTTCTGCCGCCCGCTGTGCCTGCCGTAGTTTGCGGCGCACGTTGCCGGAGAGATATTCGTCGGCAGTTACATAATGGGGACGTTCTCCTTCCGTTACAGAACCGGGCAGACGAAAAATAACGCCATGCAGCTCTGCGGCCAGCTGTTCCCCGGTTTTTCCGGTCAGCTGTTCCATGTACTCCATATCCACATGGGCCTTTTCCGCGATGGATACAGCCAGGGCTTCGCTTGCCGTGTCCACAGAGGTCACAGCCTCATGGGGCTTGATGGTCCTTTTGGTAAACATATCTGCCTTGCGTTCCAGCTTGCCGTCCTCGTCGATAATCTCCAGTGCGCAAAGCAGATAGTAACTGGAATCGTCGGCAAAAGCCAGTCGATTGGCCCGGTCATTGATAAGGCCATGCTTGGCAGAGAAATTGTCATAAAGCCGGTTCAACTCGGTCTGCTTTTCCCGGATAGCACTGTCAGGAATAGCAGCATCCATTTGCAGGTCAATGAGTTCCTGGACACAATCCCGCAGGCCGACCATACCTTTTACGCGGGCTTCGGCGGCGGTATTGAGATCAGGACGCACCATGCGGCTGTTTTCCCGGAAGTACACCGCACCGTCCACCACAGTATAGGAATAGTTTTTTACATCGGGGTCGGCGGAGATAGAGGTGTCGATGGCTTCACCCTCGCCCAACTCCGGCAGCGCGACCTCCTGATAGGTGCCGCGAATATACTTCACCGCATCGTGCAGCTGGTCGGACAATTCCAAACCCTCAATAGGATTTACGGTGTAGTCCATGCCGTGAGCAGTGCTTTCCAGCTCCTGTCTGCCCAGCACCATTTCCGGATGATCCAGAAAATAACTGTTGATGGCAAACCCGTCCCCGGTCTGTCCGGTCTGTGTCCATTCCGGAGCGATGTCCAGCGGACGGTCCCTCTTTTGCAGAAAGATAATGTCCGAAACCACTTCGGTTCCGGCATTTGCCTTGAATGCATTGTTGGGAAGCCGAATCGCTCCCAGCAACTCGGCGCGCTGGGCCAGATACCGGCGCACGGTGGAATCCTTGGCATCCATGGTATAGCGACTGGTAACAAATGCTACCACACCACCGGGGCGCACCTGATCTAAGGATTTTGCGAAAAAATAGTTATGGATATGAAAGCCCAGCTTGTTGTAGGTTTTGTCGTTGACCTGATACTGGCCGAAAGGAACATTGCCCACTGCCAGATCGTAAAAATCCCGGCGGTCCGTGGTCTCAAAGCCCGCAACTGTGATATTGGCTTTGGGATAAAGCTGCCCCGCAATCCGCCCGGTGATAGAGTCCAACTCCACACCATACATCTTGCTTCCCTTCATACTCTCTGGCAGCATCCCGAAGAAGTTTCCCACACCGCAGGACGGTTCCAGAATGTTGCCAGTCTCAAATCCCATGCGGCCAACGGCCTCATAGATGGCTCGAATCACCGTGGGACTGGTATAATGAGCATTCAGGGTGGAACCTCTGGCTGCTGCGTATTCCTCCGGGGTCAGTAACTCCTTCAGCTGGGCATACTCCTTATTCCAGCTTTCTTTGTCGGGGTCGAATGCATCCGCCAGACCACCCCAGCCCACATAGCGGGAAAGCACCTGCTGCTGTTCCGGGCTGGCCTGCTGGCCGGTAGCCTCCAGCTCTTTCAACAACTGAATGGCGTTGATGTTTGCCTGAAACTTGGCTTTCGGACCGCCCTCGCCCAGATGATCGTCAGTAATGCGGAAGTTCTGCGCATTCCGACGGACACTGGCCTTGTATTCCTCATAAGCAGCATCCTCGGCAGCGGCGGCATTGGGAAAGGTCTGCCACTCGCCGTTGACCTGGATGGAAATGGGATGTTCGTCCAAAACTTCATCCAGCGTTTTCTCCGGTTCCGGTGTGGGTATCTCCGCTTCCTCAATGTGCAATCGTTCCACTACCACATCATAGGGCAGATTGTTCTTATCGCCCGGATAGAGCGTTACCGGCTCGGTGATATAGGCTCCATGAGAAAAGCCGTCCTGCTCCAGTTCATACAGGGCGCGCAAAACAGCGGCGGTATCCTGCCAGTTCATCACCAAAGTAGTATTGAACTTATCGTGAATATTGACCTCAAAACCACCATTGGAAACAAAATAATCAGCGGTATCACCGGTCTGGAGTTCCATTGTTTCCGCTGTGCCAATATAAGCTCCCGCCAGATAATGAGCGATTTGGGTATTGCCTTCACCATCATGGAAATGCTGGGCAATGATTGCTTTTTCCGTAGCATCCAGCAGACCGCCATCGCCGGTCAGTACCTCCCGCAAATCCGGATTAAGCGTTTGGAGCATCAGTTGGTTAAGATAATTCTGCGCGGCTGCTTCATCCGGGAATGTTGGTACGGTTCCATCGTCGCTTTCATAATAGTTGTGAATCGTTTGATCCCAAATGGCAAACGCATCTTCCGGGTCGGGGAATGCGTCGCTGGTGGTTGTAACAGAAAATCGTGGTTCCGGCGCTGTTTCCTCAGCAGCAATCTGCTCTGCATCCGACATCACCCGCTGGGTAAACGGGTCATCATTCAGCTTTTGAACATCAACCACCTGACCGTCCACAATACCGCGCTCTGCCAGGGACTCCCGAATGGCAACCGGGTCTATATCATCCAGGGCATCCTGCTCGGCCTGGGTATAGAAACGGTCCTCCTTGATAAGCTGGGCGATACGGCGCTGGACTTTCGGCCACGGCAGTTCCGTTTCCTCCGGGCTTCCAGTTCGGACAACAAACAGGCTCTTGCTGTCGCTGTCGTCATACTCGTGAGCCAGCCATGCGGCAGTATCTTTCTCCCGTGCATGATCCTTCATGTAACGGACAACTGCGTGTTTGCTCTGAATATCACCGTTCCACGCACGAATGGCATCGTCAATATCATCCTGAGAGAGAGGACGCAGAAGCTCATGCAATTTAGGGTAGGTTTCCTCTATGGCCTCCCGGTGCAGGCGCTGACGGAACTCCGGTACATCGACAAACAGCCGGATCAGCTCCGTATCACCGGAATTAAGAATGGCACGGCGCACCGCAGCGTTGCCCTCAATTACAGCATTTTCCCGTTCAGAATGACCGCAGGCATTCCGATAAGCCGTATCCTCAGTAATGGCAGCAATCACAATGGGCTTGTACTGCTCATACTGCTCCCGGATGGTAGGCTTCGCGGGTTCTGCTGCACCATTTCCGAAAACTCTGGTTCCGTCCGCACCAAACTCGGCTTCGTAGGCGTTGATGGCCTGCTCTGCCTCGTGGTCGATGGAAGGCAGGGAATATTCCTGATGTTCGGTGCTGCCCTCCGGGACAGCAGAGATTGTCACATCATGCTTATCCCGCAGCCGTTCCACATACTGCTCCAGCTGGTGTGCCGGAATCCCACACATTTCTATGCGGCCTGCGCCGGGAACCGGGCGGGTGGTCAGATGCAGCTCCAACTCTGCGGCAGCTTCTTTGGCATCCTCACCGTATAGCTCAAAGAAATCTCCCACCTGATAAAGCACCAGATCGTCGGGATGGCGTTCCTTGACTGCGTTGTACTCCCAGCTGGCCGGGGCGGCCTTTTTTTCTTCTTTTACGGTATCCGCTTCAGCCAGCGCCTTTTCTGCCTGAATTTTCTCGTATTCGGCCTGTTCCTGTACGGTCAGATAGCGGCCTTTTTTGATAAGATCGGTGATGCGCTTGGAGACCTTCTCCCAAGTGAAATGAACATCCGGGCAATCTCTTTTCTTGTAGTGCAGTCCCTTTCCGTCATGATCCTCTCCACTACCGGTTGCACCGGACAAGGCATGGGAATGTCCACCGATACCGTACTCCTTTCGGAGAAACTCCACCTTTTCCTTGTCTGTATGCGTTTCCTGAAAGAACGCGAAAATACGACCCTTACCGCCCTCAAAGCCGCTGCCGCCGGTCATGGCGGCGTCGATCTCATCCTCGGTGATAAAGTGCCCCACCGCAGGAACCTCCGCCATGCTGGTTTCAAATTCTTTACGCGGTAAAGACAGATCCTTTAGGTTTTCCCAAATTTCTCTGGGTTTATGGTAATGGAACCGAAGCAGATCACGATCCTGACTGTACGCAGTCCAAAAAGCAGCATATTCATCGGCAAGTGTCTGTCTGAAATCGGGATTTTTCAGCTGTTCGGTCAGCCACCTGGTTTCCTCCGGGAACCCGTTTCCTTTAATTGTGGCAAGGCAGCTCAGATACCCGGCTTCTCTGGCATCGTCGCTGAAATCGTGATAAAGATTCCAAATCTTTGTTGCCAGAAGGGTACGTTCATAGCCCTCTGCCTCTGCCAGTTCCACATTGGAAGCAAACTGACCGGCTTCCAGAAGTTCACCGATGCGCTCGGCAGCGTTCTCCCAAGAGATGACCTGGACAGATTTATCGTAACGGGCAGATTTTCCACGGGAGAGCCGGATACCCTCCTCGGTGTACCATGCAGTGATGTTCCCTGCATCGGTGGTAATACCGTTGCCACCGTGAAAGAGGTCTTTCAGAGCATCGGCAATTTCCGCAACAGATTTCTGCTTTTCAAATTCAGCAACGATTCTCTCCCGCTGATGGTCGGTGTTGCCGCCCAACCGCAGCACATGGTCGATTTCGTTTTGGGCAAAAGAAAAAGCAGGGAATGTATGTGCTACATTCTCTGCTTCATCTATCGTTTGAATTTGTTCTGCTTCAGAAGGGAACAGGTCTAAGGTCAGCTGTTGATAAGCTCCGCCAGCAAAATCTCCTCGGCCTGCGCCTTGCAGGTGTTCATCAAGCCTGCCCACTTCATCGGATCGGCGGCTTTCAGTTCCTCCGTCGCGCCTGCTGTCTGTGCCAGCTGAGGCATCATCTGCTCCAGACGAAGCTGGGCTGTCTCGTCGATCTCGATGAGGTGCGGGTACAGCTTCTCGCTCAGCAGCATCTGATTGTAGAGGATGGGACGGTGTTCCTTCAGGTACGCCTTCCGCATCCTGCCGTACTTGCCCAGGGGTTTCTCCGGCTGCTCGCTCAGCTTCAGGTCGGGAATCAGATAGTCTCCGTTCTGGATGTAGTTCATGGGATTGTTCATCGTGGTTGCTCCTTTCTTGTGTGGCTTCTCGCTCTGCATTTCGGACGGTGACGCCAATCTGCCGCAGCACCTGCTGGTTGATCTGGCTGACCGCTGTTCCCAGCGCCCCAATGGTGGACGGGGTGTTGAAATCAAAGATCGACATGAAATCTTCGTGGTCAAAGTAGCGTTCCGGCTCCAGTCCACAGCGGGACATCAGGGCGTAAGTGATGCTGACGGTGGCGGCTGCCTTGAACTGTACTCCGATGTTAAACTCATCATATTCCTCCAAAAAGGAACCGTCAACGATATAGAAAATGTCCTGCTGATGCTCCGCCCAGTATTCCTTTGCCAGTTTTCCGGCAACCTCTGTAAGTTGCTGAGCAAGGTCATTGCCGACAACGCCGTAGGTGCGCTCCAGCATGACCTGCACAGAATCCATGTGGCGCTCCTCCAGCTGCCACAGCCACGGAGTGCGGGAATGTTCACGGGTGCCGGTGTCAGAAATGTCAAAGACATAGCGCAGACGGGGCCTGTCCCCGGAATCGTCTACCAGGGCAATGCCCTTGGAGCCGCGCCGCACATACCGGCCCATTTTTTCATTCCACAGGTCATACTCTGCACAGGCGATAGCGTCCGGGCGCTGGGCATAGATCATCAGCTGCTCATGGAACGGGTACTTGTAAAGGCGGGAGGCGGTGGTAAGAAACCCCGCCCATTCCTGCCAGCTCCCGGTGAGCTGCGTTGCCACCGTATCGGTCATCTGTGCATACATTTCAGCTTTGGTTGGCATAGTGTTCTGTCCTCCCTTCAATTTGAATGATAGAAATGGGGCGGCACAAACGGCCACCCCATCTGATACTTATGTACGCTGTTTACTCGTCAAAGTCCGGGTACAGCTCCAGCTCGGCAAATTCATCATCAGTCATGGCGCGGAGCTTGCCAAGAGCGCTGCCCGTCAGCTCCAACAGTTCGGTTTCCTCCGTTGAAAGTTCACTGCGCATCTTAGTCAGAGCCTCGATCAGCCCGGTACGGCTGCCGGTGTTGTAGATGCACAGCAGGTTCGTTTCCTCAAAGGTGAAGTTTCCCATATCAAATCTCCCTTTCCGCGCTCTTTTGGGGCGCTTTCTTTTTGCGTTCTGTTTTAGGTTGTTTTTTCAACTGCTTCACAACGGACTTTTTCTTTTCCTGTTCTTCCCGATGGGCTGCTGCCGCCAGGTCCAGCAGAGAAATAGGTTGGCCGCTGCGAGCCTGCTGCTCCAGCTGGGCAACTGTCGGTTCTTTGGGGCCATTGTTAACGATGCCGTCAATCATGCTGTAATCATCTTCTACAGCCATCTCCGCATTTTTCAGCGGATTCTCTGGCAGGAATCCGGGAACCTGGGTAAAGCCAACGCTGTCGCAGTAATGACAGGATACCTTACCACTCTGCTTGATCGCAACGATGTCGCTAACGCTCATGGAAGGGCTGTGATAGTCCACGGGTTTTTCCAGATTGAATTGCTGATAGAGTTTTTCCAACTGCTCCGTTACAGTCCCGGACTCGCTCAGTGAGGCCGTGTAGATCAGATCGTAATTGCTGCGGTCTATGGAAATGTCATGTGACTGAAGCCAGTCCAGATTCATAAAGCGCACATTCTGCGGGTCATCCCGGGTCACCTGATAGATGGCAAAGCAATCTCCCTCATGGGAAAGAAATGCCTGCTCTCGTTCCTGCTGATGTTCCTGGCGCTCCATGACCTTTTCGTGAAACTGAGGGCTTTGCTCCCACTCCTCACGGGACACAGCAAAGTTGCCGTTATGGGCATCTAAGTCGGTACTATCAAAGGCCATTTCCGGGTTTTCGCCCGCTTGAACAAGATAAACAGTCAGGTCGTGCTCCATCAACTCGTAGGCTCGTTCTTTGGAAATGGGCAAAAGGTCATTGTCCAGATAGCCACACTTCTCCAGTTCATTTTGGCTCAGCTGCGAATCAGGCATAGGATATTCGTCCAACGCCTGCTCCGGTGATTCTGGAAGCATGGATACAGATGGCCCCTGTACTTCGTTGCTCTCGCTTTTTTCAGACCGTTGCTGCTCAACAGCTTCCGCTTGCTCCATCAGCGTATCATAATCGTATGGTTCCACCAAATCCGTTCCTTTAATTTCCTCCATGAGAAGTTCGTAGGTCACTTGCTCTAAAGAATGGTTATCTATCTGTCCACCATCCAATAGCACAAAATCGGAATCGTAAATCGTATAGTCATGTCCGCTCTCACAGCTCTGAATTGCAAGATACTCCTCTCCGCATATATCAAATGCAACCGTTTCCTGTGAAGGCTGGGCCTGCAACAGCGCTATCACATTTTTCATAACTTTCTGATCTATTCCCGGTGCTGCATGTGTAACTTCCATATCTGGCATAGCCGCTATCAAATCGGATACCGCTTTCTGTACCAGCGGACTATTGCGGAAATGGTCAATACCATTGATTGTTTCCACATCAATCGTCTTTCCGGTTAAGATAGGGAACGGTCCATTGTAATCACTGCCATCCTGTAAATCGAACCCGATTCCTTTGATACCATTCATTCGCTCTTCCGGAATTGCTTGATACAGCTCAATGGCTTTCGTGAGAGAAAGATTCTCATGGTATTCGCCAAGTGAAGGGAACTCCATACACTCAGCCACATAATAGGTCAGCGTTTCTTGCTGGATATTAGATGCAGACAGGTTCGATTCCTTTCCTTCTGCTTTTTCCGATTCCGGAACATGCTCCGGCTCGGCTGTCAGATCAATACCGCGCTCTTTGCAGATTTCCTTATAGTGGCGGTCAATATCGGAGATCAGCTCCCCGGAAGTCTTGCTGATAGTCTCCAAACTGGACCGCAGCTCCTTCAGCTCCTTACCCTGGCTCCAGCTGGCAATATAACCGAAGCTGTTCTCGGAAGTCTCAATGCCAAAATACTTGCAAACTGCATAAGAGATACTTTCAGCTTCTACTTCCTCGGTGTGCCGATCCTTTTTACTTTCCTGCAAAAACTGCTGAATGGTCTTTTCACCGCCGACAAAATTCAGACCAGACTCCTCCGTAAACATGATACGCCCATCTTCTGGCAGTTCTAAAGGCTTTGCGGTGATAACGGATGCAGCGTGGTTCACAACAACCCTTTCCTCTACGGCAATCGGATAACCCGGATCATCGTCTGAGCCACGCAGGTCATAACAAAACAGTCCATCAGGAAGATCTTCGCGCGCAATTCTTCCATTTGAGAACAAAGCTGGCTGATCGAATAATTCTACCTCTTGATACTTGTTGGTATCCTTCACCACAGGCGGATTGTAATTATGGAGCTTGCTATGGGCGGTCTCATGGACAGCAGCAGAAACAGTCTGAACCTCGCTCATGCCGGTGCGAATGGCGATCCGCTGTTGCTCGGAGGAAAAGTAGCCGTCCATATTGGCAGCCATCGGTTCAAATTCAATGGGAACCGGGGCGGATCGGCGCAGAGCCTCCATAAAAATCTCATAGTTCTGCACATTTCCGGACAAACTGGAAGCCAGTTCCGGCAAGGGCTTTCCGTCCGTCTGGCTTAGGTCAAAGACCTTCACAGGGCGGAACATGGGAATTTCAATTTCCTTTTCCTCTGTGATGATTTTTCCGTCCTTATCCAGAATCGGGGCCTTGGTGTCCGGGTCCAGCTTCTGTTCCTCAATTTTCTTTTTATATGGCGTAGGGGCAATAATGGTAATGCCATGCTCGCCCTTTTTTACATGGCGTTCAAATTGATTCTGCCACTTGTTAAAACCGGCAACCAAAGTGGCATCCGGCTTCTGCATATAGATGAGCATGGTGTTGTTGACTGAATAACGGTGAAACCGGGACATCACCGACAGGTAGCGCATATACTTCTCGCTCTCGAACAGTTCCTTAATGCCCTGTTCGATGCCCTCGGTGATTTCCCGCAATCGTTCCCGGTTGGTAGTTTTATTGTCAGGCATAGTTCTCACACTCCCTTCTTTGCCTGGGGCTTGGGCGGTACATAACCTGCGGCCTTGGCCCGTTCACTGGCGGCTTTACGACGCTCCGCACTGTAAGGCTCCCGGACTGACACACAGCGTTTTGGAACCACAAAGGTCTGCCGATCCTTTTTCACAATCTGATCTGGGTATTTTTGCGACAGCCGCAGCAGCTTCTCCAGCAGCCTGGAATCATGGGTGTAGACCTCGGCGGTGGCCTCTGCCTGGTTGTAGAGAATGATGGTTTCCTGTTCATAAAGGGAGCGCTTTATCATTTGCCGCCTTTCTGCCGGTCAAACTCCAGCTTGAAGCCCACATACTGCCCATCGTCCTCCAGCACCACAGTAGCGTCATAGGTTTTGCCCGTTTTTTCAGAATAACAGCCGGTGAGCCGTGCGCTGCCACTTTTCAGAAGGGCTGTTACCAGAGCCTTTGTGGGCTGCTTTTTCTTGACTGCCCACCACTTGCTGTTTTTCCAAATTGCAAATTTGCAAGTTTCGTTCTGGCAGAAGAACCCCTTTTGCATTTCTGCAACCTCGCCGCCGCAGCGGGGACAGCGGCCCACCACCTCGCGGGGTGTGGAGAACAGGTACTCGGTGCCTTTAACCACCTGATAGGTTCCCACCAGCTCCCGGAGCATGGCGGAGATGTCAGCTATAAAGTTCTCCGGGGTAAGCTCGCCACGCTCGATCTCACCCAGCCTGTACTCCCACTCGGCGGTCAAAAGTGGGGATTGCAACTGCTCCGGCAGCACAGTAATAAGGGATACCGCATCATGGGAAGGCATGAGCTGTACGGTTTTTTTGCTCTTTTTTCGTTCCAGAAAGCCCGCAGACACCAGCTTTTCCAGAATACCGGCACGAGTAGCCGGTGTTCCCAGCCCCTTGCGCTCAGCATCCTCCGGCATATCGTCTTTCCCGGCAGTCTCCATAGCAGAAAGCAGAGTATCCTCGGTGAAATGCTTGGGCGGGCTGGTTTTACCTTCCTTAACGTCGGCATCCAATAGAGGCAACCTCTGCCCTTCGGTCAGTTCCGGCAACTCTTTACTTTCGTTTTCTTTGTCTGGTTCCGAAGTGCTTTCCAGATTGGCACGATAAGCAGTGTCCAGCACCCGCCATCCAGAGTTTTTCACAGTTCGGCCCTTGGCAGTAAATTCCGCACCGGCGCACTCCACGGCGACCGTGGTTTCGGCGTAGGTGCAAGGCTGGCCCACAGCGCACAGCAGGCGCAGAGCTACCAGTTTCAACACCGCCTTTTCGCCTACCGGCAGTCCGGACAGGTCGGTATTTTGTATGCTGCGTGTGGGGATCACCGCATGGTGGTCGGTCACTTTCTTGTTGTTGATAACTGCACCAGCGTCACAGGAAACAGCAATCCCTTTTCGGAAGGGCATGGCATTGGCAACCAAATTCACCAGCACCGGCAGGCTCTCGGCCATGTCTGAAGTCAGATAGCGGCTGTCCGTGCGGGGATAGGTGCATAGCTTCTTTTCATACAGGTTTTGCAGATAATCCAGAGTCTGCTGAGCGGTATATCCCAACAGCCGGTTGGCATCCCGTTGGAGGGTAGTAAGGTCATAGAGCGCAGGCGGCTTTTCTGATTTATCTTTGCGCTCCACCTGTTTGACCGTGACAGCCGCACCCTGACAGGCACTTTTAAGCTGTTCTGCGGTAGTTTTGTCCTTTATGCGTTCTCCGGAAACCGTGAAACTGGGCAGTTCCAAAGTCACCGTATAAAACGGCATCGGTTTGAAGCTGTCGATCTCTGCCTCCCGCTGGACAATGAGAGCCAGGGTCGGAGACATGACGCGCCCAATGTTAAGGGTCCGGTGGTACAGCACAGAAAAAAGGCGGGTGGCGTTGATGCCTACCAGCCAATCAGCCTTGGCACGGCAGAGGGCCGCATCCCGCAGACCGTCATAATCTGCACCGGGGCGCAGGTTGGCAAAGCCCTCCCGGATAGCAGCATCCTCCATGGAGGAGATCCAAAGCCGCGTCATAGGCTTTTGGCAACCTGCCAGCTCATAGACGCTGCGGAAGATCAGCTCTCCCTCGCGTCCGGCGTCGCAGGCATTCACCACCTCGGTCGCATCCGGGGCATTCATCAGCTTTTTCAGCACATCGAACTGTTTCTTTTTGTCCGTCCCTACCGTCATCTTCCAACCTACCGGAAGGATCGGCAGATCATCATAACGCCATTTGGCGTACTTGGGGTCATAGCTGTCCGCATCGGCCAGCCCAGCAAGATGGCCCACACACCAGCTGACTCGCCAGCCGTTTCCCTCCAGATAACCGTCCTTGCGTGCGGTGGCACCGATCACAGCGGCCAGACTATGGGCAACGGACGGCTTTTCAGCGATTACCAGTTTATGTTGGTTCATTTGTCATTCTCCTTCCTATAAAATTTGCCTGTTCATTTACCGGAACAGCGTCCGCCCTGGCAGGGATGCCGCAATGCCTGCGCCAGATAAGCCGGGGTGGGATATACTTCATCCCAATCCACCGGAGCAATTTGCTTGTCCGAATGTTGCGCAGTACCGATGTAGCTCTCGCTGGGCGGTCTACCGGTTTTGGTACGAATAAAAGAATAGTTTTTCAGCGGACACCAAAATTTCTGGTACTTATCTCCGCGAAGATACAGACGACCGCAGCCGGGACATCTTTTCATTTTCAAAATCAACGGCTTTCCCTTGCGGTCCTCCAGAACAGCCAGAAAATCTTCCAGCTTCATGCCATTTTCCCAGCACGGGTGCTTACCGGGGTATCCAATATAAATTGTGGTGTCCGCTGCAATAGAAATTTTCTCAAGCTCCATGCGATTCTCCTTTTTCCTGCGGGTGCTTGCGCTTTTGCTGTTTTAGCAATTCCCGGTGGCAAAAACCCACGCATGGCCTCCCATAATTTCCACAGCCATAACAGGGGTGGCTTTGGGATAAAGAGGGAGGACGGGAAGTGTCTTTCCCGCCCTCCGGCCTGCGTGTCATCATAGATTCAAAAGGACTGTCAGTGAAACGGGTCAACTCAATTTATCCTCGCAGTCTCCACCGCTGCCCCCGTCAGCATCCGGTTCATCGGTTTCCTCGGTCTCCCAGATTTCTTCATCGTCCGGGTTCGTTTCATCCTCACCATAGTCGTAATCGTCCAGATTGTCATTGCCCTTGGTCTTAGGTTTATTCTTAATGAACTTAATATAGGCAAAGGCTCCGATACCGCCCATCAATGCAAGCACCAAAATCAAAAGTGCCGGGTTTACTCCAGCAGGTTTCTGTTCCGGTTCTTCCGGCACCTCCGGTTCCGGCGCTTTACCTGTGCAGCCGCTCATATTGGTTGCACAGATGGGACAGGCCGTGTTGACTGCTCCGGTTTCACACTTTGTCGTACAGTTGCAGACGGCTGGTGCTTCCTTCGTGGGTTCCATGTCCTCAGTTAAGGCAGCAAGGTCAGCTTCGTCCACCTGATTCAGAAAGTGAACGGCGGTCTCCTTGTCCTCATTTGCCCTGTCGATCAGGATATAAAAGTAGTTGCCCGCCTTGGTGGTAACTGTAATGAGCTGCTTGTTGCCGCCGAAATCGTCCACAAGAGCAGCGTTGCCTTCCGGTGTAAGCGCCGGGGCCTCCTCGGTCTCCTCTACGACCACATTGCTGTCGTTGGTAGCGTCAGCAGACGGCTGTTCGGTTCCCTGGGCATAGGCAGGAATAGAAAAACTGCCCACAAGCAACAGGGCGGAACAAAGAGCAGTCATTGTTCTGAAAATATTATTGTGCTTCATGGTAGGTATCCTCCCGTTTATCATAGTCAGCGGAAACTACATCCCTGCCAGGGACCAAGCCGCCAGACAGCATGGTGTTCAGCTGGGCAGGGGTCATCCGCATGGCACGCACCATCTGGACAATTTCCAGATTCTCCGCTTCGGTTTTCTGCGCCTCCAGGGTTTTCAGCTTCTCCTGATACTCCACAATCTTTTCGCGGACCTTCTCGATCTCCTGGTCGATGCGCTCAATTTTATTTTTAGCCATAATCATTCACTCCTTCTAAAAATCTCAGTTACCAGTTCATCAGGCCATAGCCCTTGATACACTCATAGGAAAGGGCGTAGCTCTTGATCTTGCAGGCATCACCGGAATTGCCCTCCACCGTATATACCCGGCTGCCGTCTGTGCCGATCACAATGCCCACATGGTCTGCACTGCCATCCAGGTCCCAATCGAAGAAAATGGCATCACCGGGAGCGATGTTCTCATATCCGCGCCCGCCCCATTGTCCGTGAGATTGGAACCAGGGGACGCCCTGGGACTGACAGGCCGCAAAACGCGGCTCGGATAAACCTGCTTGTCCATAACACCAGGACACAAAACAGGCACACCATTCTACGCGACTATTGAAGCCATACCAGCTCCAATAAGGATAACCGCCCACATTGCCCACCTGCCGTTGGGCCAGCTCCACCAGCTCCGGATTGCCGGGGCGTGTGCCATTTATGAACTCCACGCCGCTTATGTCCTCGGAATTACTCAAATCCGGAGAGCCTCCGCCGAAAATCAAAGGCTTATTCCCAAGGGTCTGTCGGTACACCTGATACATTTCCAGTTGCTCCGGGGTCAAAAGCACTGCGGCAACGGAAGATATGGGCTTGCTCGTGAGCGTCACATTCAGGATGTAATACTCATACGGAACTTCTTCCGTGGTGGTTTCGCCCGTCTCCGGATCAGTTGAAGTTTCGGTACAGTATCGTATTTCCACTTCCTCTGTCAGCGTCAAGTCATATTGAGCAGAAAACACACGGGCCAATTCCCCTTGAGCGCTCTGCCGGGTGTAGCCCTGCAAGACAGCGGACAGATAAGCCGCCAGCTCATGGGGGTCGTGACCAATCATATCCAGATCGTAGCGGTATTCATCATATCCTGGATAATCGCTCTCAATGCTGTCAATCTCGGCCTGCAATTCCGCTTCTTTTGCTGCATAGTCGGCCTCCACTGCCAGCAGCTCCGCATCGTCTGATGGATAAGTAGTGCCGGAAACAACAGAACCTATGCTCTGCACCATCATGGAGCAGGAGGACATGGTATTGAGCAGCAGACAGATCAGCAGGAACATAGCGCCCACAAGGAGAAACCCCTTTTTGTGACGCATGACAAAAGCGCCTGCCTGCTGTGCTTTTTCCTTTACTGTCTGGGCGGCCCTACCGGTGGCTTGTGCAGTCTTGGCGGTATTTCCGGCAGTCTGACCGGCGCGTTTGGCGGCAGCATACTGCTTTTTGATAGTCTGCTTTTGCTGCCAGCGGGAAAGTGGATTGCTGGCAAGCTGGGGATTTTCCTGCAAAGACTGCTGATACAGGGCATTGAGATTGGCCTTTTCCAGTTGATGCTCTGCCGTGGCTGCTTTGCGGTAGGGCTTCAGCTTGTGGCTGTGATACCCTTCCCGTACCAGCCGTGCGCCGGTTTCCGCAATCTCCTCGGACTTGTGGGCGCTCTCTACGCCCACATTGTCCTGTTCGTTCTCCCGGATTTCCTTGTGGATTTTCCCCGTAACCGTATTGACCGGGACATCCCGCAGAGTATGGGATAGCTTGGAGGGAGGTTTTTTCTTGTCCACCAGCACCAGCTTTGTTGTGGCCTTTCCGGTCTCCGGGTCAATTTCTACCTGCCGCACCTTCTTTTTGGGTATTTTGGCCTGCGCCTTGTCCGCTTTGGCGGCGGCCTTGTCTGCCCTGCGTATGGGCTTCTCCAGCGCAGGGTCCGCCCGTTCCTCATCCGTAAAGCGCAGACGCGGTTCCTTATTCAAACCATTCCCCCAGCATGAGGGAAGTCATCATGCAATACAGCTCCACATAGATGGCCATGCCAATAGGGTCGTTGAAAACACACTTGGTCAGGTAGGCATAAAACTGAGCTACTACATCCGAAAGGATCTGCGCTTCCGTCCCTTCCAGAACCAGTCCGCCTTTACCATCCTTGGCCTTGATTGCACTCCAAAGTTCCGCCAATCGAATCAGGCCGATTTGCCCGGTTTCATTTAACACGGCAGCCTGGTCCGCCGCTGTGCGGCACTCGCTGACGGCATCGGCCATTACGGTAAGCAGCTGACTGCGCTGGGCATCCAATGCCTTATCAAAGAAAACCAGCGGATTTGCGTTCATAATATTCGGGTTCATAATCATTCATCCTCCTTTTTCAGTTCCTGGGGTTTGGTGGTCATAATGCGATAGAGTTCGGTGTCCTTCGGGAAGTGGTCCACAAAAGGAAGAATTGTGGACCCGTAGAACAGCAGGCCCTCGCCCTCGCTGGAGTGGGTCACATAAGACAGCTGATGGGGAGAAATGCCCAGCTGCTTGGCAAGAATCTGCCGATCCCCACCAGCCTGGTTGAGCATATACACAAAATCGCTGTTCTCAAAAATGTTCTCCACCTCACGGGAAGAAAGCAGGTCTTTGACATTTTGGGTGATTCCTGTGGGGATACCGCCCCACTTCCTGAAACGCTTCCAAATTTCGATTGTATAAGCCGCTGTCTGCTCCTCTTTCAAGAGAAGGTGCATCTCATCAATGTAATATCGGGTGGACCTATGAGCCGCCCGGTTGATGGTAACGCGGTTCCATACCTGATCCTGGACAATAAGCATTCCAATCTTTTTCAGCTGCTTGCCCAGCTCTTTAATGTCATAGCAGACGATACGGTTCTGAATATTCACATTTGTCTTATGATTGAACACATTGAGAGAGCCGGTTACATAGATTTCCAGCGCCGTAGCAATGTACTGTGCCTCTTTTTCCTCCTGTGTCCGCAGCAGCTCATAAAGGTCCTCCAGCACTGGCATATTCTCCGGTCGAGGATCATTGAGATAGTCCTGATAGACCATACGTACACAACGGTCGATAATGGTTTTCTGCACCGGCTGCAACCCCTCTTTGCCGCCAACAATCAGCTCGCACAGCGACAAAATGAAGTCAGACTTCAAAGACAGCGGGCTTTCATCATCTGAATAATCCAGATTCAGATCCATCGGGTTGATATAGTCCCCGGAGGTGGGTGAAATCTTGATAACCTGCCCATGAAGGCGCTCCACAAGCGGCGCATAGTCGGCTAAGTCGGGGCGATTGCTCGCCCGTTCTCGCCTAAGAACCGTACGTGAGCGTTTCCACTCATACGGCT
>PPYE01047878.1_pt1 | contig 25909 bp, 21 predicted proteins | sample 1559881 | NCBI WGS metagenome assembly PPYE01 (sample SAMN08240022, study PRJNA423297) | Human gut metagenome, whole genome shotgun sequencing project. | reverse complement strand
ACGCAACAGCAAGTGACCTGTCCGGGAATCGAACCCGGGTTTACGCCGTGAGAGGGCGTCGTCTTGACCGCTTGACCAACAGGCCTTAGTATTTAAGTAAGTCGAGGCGACAAGATTCGAACTTGCGACCTCTGCGTCCCGAACGCAGCGCTCTACCAAACTGAGCCACGCCTCGTCTCGATTACGTACGTAAGTATAATATAGATTTATGAAAATGTCAACTGCTTTTTTTGATTTTTTTTCTATTTTTTGCATTTTTTCTACATTATCTACATTTTCTACTCTTCTTCCCATTTTCAATCTGTCACACATGCCTGACGGATTAAATTTTCGAAAAGATATTTACAGAAAAGTTTTCTTTTTGAGCAGAATAGTGTTATAATATCAAAAAGAGAACTCATCGCATCTGCTTATCTCAATCGAGAAGTCCCGCTTCTATAAGGGTCAGAGCATAACAACCTTTCCGAGCGGGAATATCATCTCCATCTGGGAGAAGCACTCTGCGAAGATATGCTGTGATCCTGAAAAGAATTTGTCAGCCTGTACTGACCGTGTTCACACATCAGAGTTCATGTGCGTTCAACTTAAATTTTCCGTAATTTTATATCCAGAGGGGGCGTTTTTATGAAAGCAATCAGAATCCTTCTTTCCATTGCCATGCTGATCGCTGCCGGTCTCGGCGCTTTCAATGTAATTCCGTTGCGAACTGCGTACTTCACACTGATCATTCTTGTGGCGATCACTGTGAGTATCCGGATCATCCACCGGATCGCCGGCAACGGCGCCCCAAATACCATCATCCGGATCATGACTGGACGGCAGATACCTGAACCAGGATATCCGGGCAGTAGCGTTCGTCCTGAACCATAGCTTTGATGCCACGGACCTGCCCCTCAATACGGTTTAAGCGGGTCAGAAGATCTTTCTCTTCCTTTTCTGTTCTATGTTTGTGGCGGCAGTGACAGACAGCGTCATCGGACGGTGTTTCTGTTTCGGCAGTCACCGTATTTGCTGCTTCTGCTCCTGTTACCCCTGTTGTCTCCATATTTACATTTACTGTCTCCGCTTCTCCAGCACAGCAACATGATTTTTTCTCCATGCACAACCTCCCCAATTTTACGTTCCTACGATATCATGTTTTCTTCTCTGATCTGCCTCACAGGCATTTGCCTATATAGCAGGAAAGCCACCCCGGGAATCTTTCATCCCGGGGCAGCTGATATTCAATCATTTTTTGCAGTCAACTCTCAACCGATCACCTTGTAATCCTTATCCTCGATGGCTTTTTTAAGCACTTCGGTCGGAACATCTTTTGTGAGTGTCACCGTTGCGGTTCCTTTTACGTGATCTGCCTCTGCAACGGATACGCCGTCAATGGCCTCAAGTGCTTTTTTTACAGTTGCCTCGCAGTGCGGACACATCATACCTTCAACTTTTAATGTCTTTTCCATCATGTTACTCTCCTTTTCTTTATTGTTATGGATTTTTGTTTTTATCTTTTTGTCCCTGTCGGAACGCCGGATATCAAAGAAATTTAAGCGCAGGGCGTTGGATACAACGCAGAAGCTGGATAAGCTCATGGCTGCGGCACCAAACATCGGATTCAGTTTCCAGCCGAATACCGGGATCCAGAGTCCCATGGCAAGCGGGATCCCGATCACATTGTAGAAAAATGCCCAGAACAGATTCTCGTGGATATTCGTAAGCGTCGCACGGCTTAAGCGGATCGCTGCCGGGACATCGGATAAGCGGCTCTTCATGAGGACCACGTCCGCCGCATCGATAGCGACGTCGGTTCCGGCTCCGATGGCGATTCCCATATCGGCTCTTGTGAGGGCCGGAGCATCATTGATCCCGTCGCCGACCATGGCAACCTTGCCTTTTTCCTTGAGCTTTCTGATCACACTCTCCTTACCATCCGGGAGGACTCCGGCGATGACCTCATCGACACCGGCTTCTTTTCCGACAGCCTTTGCGGTGCGCTCATTATCACCGGTCAGCATGACTACATGGATTCCCATGTTCTGGAGCTCCCGGATCGCCTGTGGGCTGTCTTCCTTGATCATATCCGCAACAGCGATGATGCCCACAAGCTTCTCATTCTCCGCAAAGAATAACGGAGTCTTTCCGCTCTCCGCGAGAGCTTCGGATTTCTTCTTCATATCTTCCGGAACAGCCACATGAGTTCCGACAAACTTCATGTTTCCGCCGTAGATCGTATTTCCATTTAATTTCGCAGAAAGTCCGTTTCCGGGAAGTGCCGCAAAATCTGTCACATCAGCTGCGGAAAGCCCCATTTCCTCACCCTTTAAGAGGACTGCCTTCGCCAGCGGATGCTCGCTCTTCTTCTCGAGAGCGTATGCCATGGAAAGAAGTTCTGACTCGCTCACTCCCTCTGCCGGAACGAGATCTGTCACGCGGGGTTCCCCGCTTGTGATGGTTCCCGTCTTATCTAAGGCAACGATCTCTACTTTTCCCGTTTCTTCCAGAGAAACTGCTGTCTTAAAGAGGATTCCGTTCTTTGCTCCCATTCCGTTTCCCACCATAATGGCTACCGGCGTTGCAAGTCCTAAGGCACACGGACAGCTGATGACGAGAACGGAGATCCCTCGGGCTAAGGCGAACGCCATAGTCTCGCCTGCGAGGAGCCAGCCGATGGTCGTGATGATCGCGATCGTGATCACGGCAGGTACAAATACGCCGGATACCTTATCGGCGATCTTCGCGATGGGCGCTTTTGTTGCCGCTGCATCGCTGACCATTTTTATGATCTGGGAAAGTGTGGTATCCTCTCCGACTCTCGATGCCTCGCAGCGGATAAAGCCGGACTGATTTAATGTCGCAGCAGAGACAGGGTCACCTGCCGCCTTATCCACCGGAATACTCTCCCCGGTGAGGGCAGATTCATTTACTGCGCTGTTTCCCTCTAAGACGATACCATCCACGGGTATATTTTCACCGGGACGAACCACGAAAATATCGCCTTTTTTAACCTGGGCGATCGGAACCGTAGTCTCAACGCCATCCTTTTCGATCACAGCGGTCTTCGGGGCCAGCTTCATTAAACCTTTTAAGGCATCTGTGGTGCGTCCCTTTGATCTCGCTTCCAGCATTTTCCCGACGGTGATAAGGGTTAAGATCATCGCCGCGGACTCAAAGTAGAACTCGTGCATATAGCTCATGACTGCATCCGCGTTCCCTTTTACCTGAGCATCTGTCATCATAAACAAGGCATAGGTGCTCCAGGCAAAGGAGGCACTGGAGCCCAATGCTACCAGAGTATCCATATTGGGAGAACCGTGGAGCAGACCCTTAAAGCCACTGATAAAGAATTTCTGGTTGATCACCATAATGATCACGGTAAGAAGGAACTGTAAGAGTCCCATCGCCACATGGTTTCCATTGAAGAAAGTCGGAAGCGGCCAGTTCCACATCATGTGTCCCATGGAGAAATACATGAGGACTAAGAGGAAGCCGATGGAGGAAATGAGTCTCTTCTTTAAGACCGGGGTCTCATGGTCTTCCAGAGCAGATTCATCATAGAGAGTGCCGTTTCCGGATCCGTCTGCCTTTTCCACTCCTTTTACGGACGCGCCGTAACCGGCAGCCTGAACTGCCTCAATAATTTCTGAGGAAGAAGCTGTACCTTCGACACCCATCGAGTTCGTGAGCAGGCTCACGGAACAGGAGATAACGCCCGGCACTTTGGAAACTGCCTTCTCCACGCGGGTCTGGCAGGCAGCACAGCTCATTCCTGTTATTGTATACTGTTCCATCTTTGTCATTCCTTTCTATTTACGCATACCCATACGGGGTATATGTAAATAATAGCACGAACGGCAGAAATGTCAAGACCTGTATTTGAGATTTTTTCTTTAAAAATGGACTGCGATTAAGAAGTCATGGCTGCATAACGGCTTTATACGATGTAAAGCCTTCCCTCTGATACCATCTTTTTCGCGGTATCGTTCCGGTGTAAATTCTCTTACTTGCCGGTCGTTCCAATGTAATTGATTCCTTCTCCATCCAGTACATCACTGCCGATAAATTTCTTTTCTTCCGGATTGAAAACAAAATCAGACACTTTATATCTGGCAGTCCGTACATCCCGAAGCACTATATGCATTTTTTCCTGTTCGTCCTCCCAGATATCCGCCTCCGGTATACCTAACTGGATCATTTCATCTAAAAATACATAGGAATCCTCTCCGGAAACTGCCTGTATCAGAAATCGACAGCTGTCATCCATAGTCAGTTCTCCATCTATGAGCATATCTTCCTGCACATAGATCTGAAGTTCCCATTGTGAGTCTTCGTGCACAAAAGGGCAGGAAGAATAGATCGCCATTCCTTGTAAATTTCCTTGCGCATTCCCGATTTTCCGCGGTTCTTTCGCTGTTTCTGTCAATTTTTCTTCCATCCCCTGTTTCAGACACCCGGAAATTTTGAAGGTAATTGAATCAATTTGAAGATTGGTTTTCTGATGACGTGAAATAGAAAGTCCAAGCGTATACATGTCCGTGCTGCCATCATCTTTTACACATTGAAATACCATCTCACCATTTCCATCCTCCAATGCAATTATATGAAATTCTGAAATATTTTCCGCAATGTTATGATAATCGCTTACAAAAGTTTCTGGTTCCGACACGATTGACCATTCTCTGCTTTTGTTATCATTATGAAGTTCCAGCAGCAGAGAACCTCCATCAACAGTTTTCGCCGACCACTGATCTCCATCGACAGTAAATGATACTGGTTTATAGGGTCTGTTTAAAAACATGACCAGCGCACCAACTGGTGCGCATAGCACAGCAGTTAAAAGGATCATCGTTTTCTTTTTCATACCAATCTCACTCCTTATTAACATGATAACGACATACTCGCAGAAAATCATAACCATCGACGGAATACCATCTCTACTGCTTATCTCTCCGGAATAACTCAACCATCATGATCACAATCCCCAGAACAACGAAAAGGATCGCCATGCCAAACACTTCCGACAGCCCCATTTCCGCCACCGTAGTCATAAATCTCCCCGGTGGAGTTGTCCATCCGGACGTCAGATTACTTCCCGCGACAAACAGCACCGCCATCGCCCAGATACTTCCGATCAAAGATAAAAAGCCACCGATCAGCACTCTCTTCATTCCGCATTCCTCCTCACTGAAAATCTGTTACCACTCACACTTTTTTCATCCTGTTACATTTCCAATTTCTTTCTATCCTTCTTCTGCCTGAACGTTCCATATTTTCTGGAATTCACATGTTTTCTGCCAATTTTATTATAGCATACGGTTCTTTTTAATGGAGGATTCTAATGAAATCGTACATGTTTCGTAAGGATTCCGTAACTTCCCATTCATCGTGCAGGAAGCTGCAAAAAAGTCTCCGGAACAGATCAAAAAATTTTCCAATCTGTCCCAGAGACTTTTTATCCTGTCACAATCCATATTCTGCGATCCCGGTCTTCCTATGAGACCAAAAATGCGCTATTTCAGTATTCCTTCTATTCTTTTCATGCACTCCTCAATCGTCTTCCTCGGTGCCGCCACATTGATCCTCTGGAATCCGGTTCCTGTCTTTCCGAAGATCTTTCCGCTGTCCAGCCACAGCTTTGCGTCGTAGATGATCCGCCGGTCCAGCTCATCGGCATCGATTCCGGTCCCTCTGAAATCCAGCCACAAGAGGTAGGTTCCCTCGCCGTCAATGACGTTCACTCCCGGCATGTTGTCCTTCACATATTTCTTTACGTAGGCGATATTTTCCCAGACATATTTGAGCATGCTCTCGTACCACTCGTCGCCCTTCTCATACGCCGTCTGTGTCGCCACAAGTCCCAGTACGCCCAGCTGGCTGATTCCCGCGGCATCGACCTGATGCTGAAATTTTTGTCTCAGCTCCTTATTCGGGACAAATATATTCGAGATCATCATGCTGGCCAGGTTGAAGGTTTTGCTCGGAGACGTGCAGACCACGCAGATGTCCTCGAACTCCTTCTTGATGGACGCAAACACCGTATGTTCACCCCGGAACACAAAATCGTTGTGAATCTCATCGCTGACCACCGTGACGCCGTGCTTCACACAGATATCTCCCATTGCAGTCAGTTCTTCCTTCGTAAACACTCTTCCTGACGGGTTGTGGGGATTGCAGAGAAGAAACAGCTTCACATCATGTTCCACGATCTGCTTTTCAAAATCAGCCAGGTCGATATGATACCGGTTATCGTCCCCCAGGATCAAGTCATTGCTGACGATCACACGGTCATTGTCCCGGATCACCTCGGAAAATGGATAGTAGACCGGCTGCTGGACCAGTATGCTGTCACCGGCCTTTGTGAACGCCTTTACCGCCATTGCCAGGGCAAATACCACACCCGGAGTCTTGATCAGCCAGTCCTCTTTGATCTTCCAGTGATGATGCCGTTCCATCCATCCTGCCACCGCGTTAAAATATACTTCCTGGGTATCGCTGTAACCAAAGATCCCATGCTTCGCCCGTTCAATCAGCGCGTCCTCCACATAGGAAGAGGTTTTGAAATCCATGGATACCCGGAGCGTGCACGGCGTGATTCCATTTTTCAGCCGTACTTCCTCCGGCACATCCGCATGGGTCTGGGTCGTCGGGTAGGTGATCAGTGTCTCCACGCCGCCGAGGCTCTCCGCAAATTTGATCATTCTGACACTCTCGAGGATCTGCAGCGCATGTGCCTCTGTGTCCACATCAAAGGTCAGCATTGCGCCGAATCCTCTTGCCTGCTTTTTCATGATCTCATATCCCGGGTGTTCCTGAAGTCCCGGATAATATACATGTTTTACAACCGGCTGTTCCTTCAGCCAGTTCGCGATCTTGATGGCATTCTCCTGGGACCGCTCCATGCGGATTCCGAGAGTCTTGATGCCTCTTAAGATCAGCCAGCAGTCGAACGGTGCGAGCCCGGCTCCGGTCGTCTTTATGATAAACCGAAGTTTTTCCTGAACTTCTTCGTTGTTTGTCACGATAAATCCGGCTAAGGTATCGTTGTGTCCGCCCAGGAACTTCGTTCCGCTGTGGATCACGATATCCGCGCCGAGTTTTAACGGATTCTGAAAATATGGGGACAGGAATGTGTTGTCGACAATCAGGTAGAGTCCGTGTCTTTTTGCGATCTCCGCGATCTTGGAAATATCAGATACGTTCATCATCGGGTTCGTCGGCGTTTCAATGTAGACCGCCTTCGTGTTCTCCTTTATGGCACCTTCGATGTCATCCCTGGAACAGTTTAAGTATGTAAACTCATATCCGTTCTTTTTCGAGACATTGTCGAACAGACGGACACTTCCGCCGTAGAGATCTGCCTCAGCGATAATATGGTCACCCGGCTTGAAGATTTCCATAAGCAGTGTGATCGCCGCCATTCCGCTCGAAAGGGCGAAAGCATCGATGCCGCCCTCCAGGCTTGCAACCACCTTCTCAAGCTGCTCTCTCGTCGGATTCTGAAGTCTGCTGTAATCGTATCCGGTGCTTTTTCCGACACCTGCATGGGCGTAAGTCGCTGTCTGATAGATCGGGTAGCTCAGTGCTCCGTAATTATCTGTTTTTCCTTCTGTTTCCTCTAAGTGTAAACATCGTGTATTAATTCCTCTCTCCATATCTTTTCACTCCTGTCTTGTTTTCTCTTGTAAATAGAAAGTTCATATTCCTACTATCTCCATAGGATATTTGATAATAATCTACCACCGGACGGCAGTTCTGTATAATCTTTCTATTTTATGGTTACATATAGGGAAAACCTATAACTAGTCGATAAAAAGAAACACCAATCCGGGGCATAGAACCGAATCATTTTCTAAAAAAGGTGGGAGTCTTCTCGACTGAAATAAAAAATGAGCAACAAAACCGGATTTACACCAGTCTGCTACTCGTTCATCAACAATGATATTTCCTGTTTTCCGAAAAAATCAAACTTTTGTCCAATATGCTCAACGATCGTGTCGACGATCTCCTGCTTCGGCTTCCCAATGGCTGTTCCCAGTTCCTCATACATGCAAAAGGCATTTTCTACAATCTTTTACTGGCATTCTATTGGTACTTTTCACTATACCACATGAATTTTCCCAAGTGTATTCCGCTTAAACCGTAATCTCAACCTGATTTCCCTCAACCGCGACAACGCAGCTCTCATAATACCCATCCCCTGTCGTTCTGGGGCCGCTGATGACTTCATACCCGTCCGCCTTTAATTCGGCAGTCAGGGAATCTACACGCTCTTTACTCCCCACGCTGAACGCGATATGCGCAAATCCCGTCCGAGCAAGCACTTTCGCCTGATCTTCCATTTTAGGCTTTGTCATAATTTCCAGCCGCGCGCCATCATCAAAGGTGAGGAAATAGGATCGGAAATCTGTCCGCAGGTTATGATACCCATCGTTTGCCTCTGCGCCAAAATATTTTATAAAAAACTGCTTTGCATTCTCCAGATCATTTACATACAGAGCTATATGCTCAATCTTCATAGCTGCCTCCATGAATTTTGTTATTACTCACCAGCTGAATAGGTGGGGTCTTATTTCCCCTCATCTTAATTTCCGATAATAGAAATAGAACATAGGCGCCGCGGTGCAGACTGCAATGCTATCTGCGATCGGTTCGGCCAGATAAACACCCATTACCGGATTTGAAAAAATCAAAGGCAATATAAAGATCAACGGGATCAGCAATATAATTTTTCGCCAAGATTGTAACTCAGTAGCGGCTGCGCCCCCTGGACAAGTCCTGGCAGGAGCAGCATCACAAACTGCATGACACTATTCAGGATGCTCATAGAGGCCACCGCCATATCTCCGCCGTATTTTGCAGAGATATGTTAAAGCTGATCGCGACCATGTTCTCTGTCAGCTGCATCAGGACCGTCACCGCAAAAAAGCACCTATCCAGTTTTTGCTTCACCCTGTGACCGTGTCTTCTCAATCAGCTTCGCATACACCCGCTCCACAAACCACGGCTCCGTAGATTTCTTTAACGCCTCCTCCGGTGTAAACCAAGCGACCCCACTGTTCTCATCCGCCTTCACAGACACCTGTTCCTCAGAATCCGCCTCCAGGAGATACGTCACATTCAGATGCAGGTGACTGGACACATACCGTCCTTTTTTCACATGTCCGTCGACGGTGAGCGATTCCAGCGAAAAAATCTCCTCCGACACTGGCCGCACATCGGAAATTCCTGCTTCTTCCTTCACCTCCCGGATTGCAACCGCCAGAAGATCTGTCTCCCCATCCGCATGCCCGCCAAGCCATGACCAGGAATGATAAATATTGTGATACACCATAAGGACTTTACTCCTGTCCTTATCCACCACCCAGGCCGAAGCCGTCATGTGCGCCACCACATTATCCCGAAGGAACGCGTCATCATTCTTCTCGATCCAGTTTAGGATCAAAGCCTTATCCGCCTCTTCCTGCTCATTATAAGGCACATACCTTCTGATCTGACTTACCAGTTTCTGCCGATTCATCGCATAATTTCCTTCCAATATCATTCTTCTCTATCTGATAAAATGCGTCCGCACGACCTCTTCCTTCTCCGGAAGACCATACTTCTCTTTTCCAAGCTCAATGCTCTTCATGAGAAATGTCATATTTCTCGCAAGAACCCGCATCGTCTGAATACCTTCCGCATCCCCCACTGCTTCTCCGGGTCCGCGCCCGTGGATGGCGTTCCAGTACTGACTAGATGCGATCGGCATGTTGCTGATCGTAAAATACTTATTTAACTCGTCAAAAGTCGCCGAACATCCGCCGCGTCTCGCACAGACAACGCTCGCCCCGACTTTCATTGTCTTATCAAAGGATGTACTATAAAACAGCCGGTCCAGAACCGCGATCAGGGTCGCATTTGCGGACGCCTCTTACCGCCTCACTGCCGACCTGCACGATCTCCGCGTCGACTCCCTCTTTTTCAAACACCGTCTTCATCTCATTCAACGCGATCGATGTATTTCCATTCGCCCGCGGGCTTCCATTGATCATCAATACTTTCATTATTTATCCTCCACACTCAATTTCAACACGTCCGGCCTCGCGTAATGTCCACAGACATCATGCTCCATCCGGCTCGCCGGGACCTTCTGCATGTCGAGGTCCGCGTAGATGATCTCCTCTTTATCCCACACAGTCTCACTCACCGCTTGCCCGATCAGGGTGATAATTTTCCTCCTGTCGCTACCGTAAACTCAGATGTAAAGAGTGAATTTCCCTTATTGTTTCCCTTGTGCTATATCAACCCACCGGTGTTTACAAACTCTGATAAGGACAAATACAAGGGTGCAGGACATCCGGTGGATGTCCGCTTTGCACCGACCGTAGCGAAGCGAAGACCACAAGAGGTCCGGTGGACCTCTGCTCTGTGCCGACCGGTTCACAACGTCCAGTGGACGTTGGCTCTGAACCGACCGTAGTGGAACGAAGAGCGGCAGTGGAGACCCGAAATTATATAAAACAGTATATCACAAAATAAAACCAACATGGTGAACTGATTGAAACATTTATGATTTTTGTAACTGATAAAAGATGTGCCCCATCGGCTCAAATCTTCCCCGGGCCAATGATCTGCACATCTTTTTCACTTTAATCAGGACACCTGATCCCTCAATATCTCATCCACCGTCAGATACGCTCTCTCATACCCCAGTACCTCACCGAGCTGCATCATATACGGTTTCTGCAGTCTTGCCTTTTTCAACGCTTCATCCTGCATGAACACGTCCCTGGCCGTTCCATCCGCCAGCACCTGTCCGTGAGCCATAATGATCACGCGCTCAAAATTCTCCGCCACAAAATCCATATCATGAAGGATCGCGATCACAAGCTTTCCTCTCTCCGACAAGCTGCGGATAATGCCGCCAATGATCTGGCGTCCCTTCCAGTCCTGGGCGATCGTCGGCTCATCTAAAATCAGCACATCCGTGTCCATAGCCAGAACCGAGGCGATCGCAGTCATCTTCCGCTCATATAACTCAAGGTCATAAGGATTTTCCTTCTCCTTACCCGACAACCCTGTCAGCTCCAGCGCCCGCTTTGCCTCTTCCTCCGCGCGTTTCGGATCCATCCCGATATTCATCGGACCAAACATGATCTCGTCCATCACATTGTATTTGAAGATCTGATCATCCGGATTCTGGAACACATAGCCGATATTTCCGGCCAGCATTGCCACCGTCTTCCCCGAAATATCCTCACCGTGGAAATAAATATTTCCGGATACCGGCTTCAGCAGTCCCTTCAGCAGCTTTACCAACGTAGTCTTTCCCGCTCCGTTCTGGCCGATGATCGCCGTCGGACGCTTATCCAGTCTCATGTTCAACGCCTTTAAGACCGGCACATCCGGAAGATAGGAAAAATCCAGATTCTTAATGAGGAACTGTTCCTCGCTTAAAACTTCTGAATTCTTTTTTTTATCCGCCTTTGCAGCTCCTTTTGCCTCTGCTCTTCCCGCATGTCTCTCTTTCAGCACTCCGGCAGCCTCTTCCACAGTGACCGGATACGTTCCATCCGGCAGAGTCACATGTTCTGCCTTACAGATCCGGGTAAATGCCGGTTCCTGAATCCCATAATCCGCAAGATCCGGCATGGAAAATACCTTCTGCGGCGTATCAAACGCGATCTGCTTTCCACCATGCAGAAGAAGAATGCGGTCGCAGTAAGCCGCCAGTTTCTCAATCTTCTGCTCGATCATTAAGATCGTGATACCGGAATTTGTCAGGGTCTCAACCGCCCGGAATACCTCGTCGCTTCCCTCCGGATCAAGCTGGGAAGTCGGTTCATCAAGGATCATGACATCTGGCCGCATGACCAGCACGCTGGCGATCGCCACACGCTGCATCTGACCTCCGGACAGATCAAACGGATTCCGATCGCGATACTGCCAGATATCAAGAAGCTTCAGGGCGTTCTCCACCCGCTCCTTCATCTCTTCGGCCGGAATTCCCAGGTTCTGCATTCCGAAAGCGACTTCCTCATATACATTGTCCTTTGCTCCGGACAGCTGGTTAAACGGATTCTGGAACACCAGACCCACATGACCACAAAGCTGTGATACCGGAGTCTTTCCGGCCTCTATGCCGTCCACAATGACTTTTCCGCCGTAAGCTCCCTTGTAAAACTGCGGAACAAGCCCCATGATCGCCTGGCTCAGCGTACTTTTTCCTGCTCCGTTTTCTCCGATAATACCGATAAACTCTCCCTTTTCTACTGAAAAGTTCAAACCATCCAGCGCCAGTTTCTTCGCGTGAGGATAGCGGTATCGTAAATTTTCAATGATTATCTCAGACATACAACGATCCTCCATGCAATAGCTGCCAGAATGCAGAGGCCCAGTAAGATCGTGATCTCCTGGTCTCCCTTGTGACGTTTCCGATCTGACAGCCAGGTTTTCTTTTTTCCTGCGCCGAATCCACGCACCTCCAGAGCGATCGCCCGCTCTCTGGTATTGATCAGGGAACTCATGACTACCGGGGAGATCAGCGGTAAAAACGCCTTAGCACGGGTCCGCAGATTTCCTTCTGTCTCCAATCCGCGGCTGCGCTGCGCGTCCATGATCGTATTCATAGTTCCCATCATCTGCGGGATGATCTGGAACACGGATGTCACGATGTAACCGAAACGCGGTGAAAACCCACGTTTCTCCAGTTCATCCACAAACTCAGACGGCTTGGTGGAGAGGACGAACACCGCAAAGGACAGCAGCATGTTCAGAATGTTTAAACCGATATGGAGGGCATAAAGTGTGCCCTCTCTGTAAAATTTCAGCCCGCCGATCTGAAACAGCACATTCTCGTTTCTCTGGTTGAACAATCCATGGATCAGGAAAATCGTCAAAAGGATCGTAAAAGAAAACACGATCAGCGGAAACGTCTTTTTCAGGATCTTTCCGCTGGCCAGAACACAGAGACTGACTGCGATAAACACACCAAACATCCAAAGCTTTCCGGTGATCAGCGGAATACTGATGGCGGCAGCGATATACATCAATTTTGTAAAGGGATGCACCTTCGTCAGATATGTCCCGTTATCTACAAACAGGCTGATACTTTTCATATATTTGTTTCCCGGCAGCTGCTCCGAAGAACAGCTGCATTTCCTTTTCTAAATCTGATTAGTCCAGAGTCTCGATCTCGGAATTTGCCTCATACAGCGTTGTAAGCTTCTTCGGAAGACCCTTTAAAATAAAGAATACAACGATCAGAGTGATCAGTTTGTCCGGAACATCCACAACAACTTCATCTAACAGAGATCCCAGAAATACCGGCATGGAAGCCGCCTGAGTTGCTGCGAACACAGCGTCGCCCCATACATTTCCAGTAGTGCCGCCCCAGAATAATACGTTTAACGGGGTGGAGATCACAACCGCAACAAGACCGGCTGCACAGGCTGTAAGAATTGCCTTCGGGAATGATTTCATAAATCCAAGGCGGGCCATGATTCCAACTGCCGCTCCAATACCTAAGCTTGTCAATGCATAGATAAGCGTAATATTATCTCCCGCGGAAAAACCATAGATCAGGTTGTTCGCCGCACCGCAGATCGCGCCGATGATCGGACCGCCAAGGCATCCGCCGATGCATGTTCCGATAGAATCCAGCCATAACGGAAGTTTTAATACACTCGCAAACAGCTTTCCAAGATAATTGATACCGATGCAGGCTGGGATCAGCACGATCACTGCCGCATCAAACTTTGTTTTAAATAAATTCTTCATACCTCATATACCCTTTCTTTTTTCTTAATCTTCATCCTTGCCAGTTTATCAGGAGCTTCTCACGTCTTTCCTGACCATTCCTCCCAGAAGCACCAAATTCCGCTACCTTAGACCCACTAAAATCTAAGACGGCAGCATCTGCTCCCTTCCCATACATATCCTCCCTCCAGAACATACTAAATTGCCTGCGGCAATGGGATTTTTGCCTACCCGCCTATGTTTTCTTACGGTCAGCGCAGTAAATGCGCAGACCTACTGAACAGTTACCCAGATAGTTGCAATTTAACAACAATTCCCAATAAAGATAGCATTGATTTTGTGTAAAGTCAATGAAAACGCCTGATTTCAAGCAAGATTGTTAATAAAGTAACATTCGTTTCACTTGTAAATTCTCCTCATCAAAACTATACTAAACTTTAGATACACGGTTCTCTCACCAGGCCGCCAAGAATCAGGAGGAATCTCTTTATGGATCAAACAGCAAAAACAAATCAGGATCTATTACTTGTCATTGACATGCAGAATGTCTACACTAAAGGTCAGGAATGGGCCTGCGAAGAAGTCGAAAAAGCATCCGACTCCATTCTCCGCCTTCTAAACAGCCGCGCCCTTTCTCAGGTGATCTTCACCCAGTACCTCGCCACAAAACACCCGGAAGGCGTATGGAAAGAATACAACAAAGTCAACGCCGCCGTAAACGCAGACCCCTGGCTCAACGAAATGATGTCCGAGTTTCTGCCCTACACAAAAAAATACCCTGTATACACAAAAAGTGTCTACTCCTCCTTCGCCATCCCGCAAGTACGTGAACTCGCAAAACACGCTTCCCGCATCGTGATCTCCGGCGTAGTAGCAGAATGCTGCGTACTCTCCACCGCCCTCTCCGCCATCGATGCCGGATGCAAAGTCATCTACCTCACCGATGCCGTAGCAGGGCTCAATGCGACCTCACAAAAAGAAGCCGAAAATATCCTCTCCTACCTGTCCCCTCTCCACACCGAACTCATGACCACCCAGCAATACCTGGACAGCCTCCTCCAAGAGGAATAAAAACCTCAGATGCTTCACGATCCCCCAACGTCCCCACACTGCCCACATCCTCACGATCCCTCAACGTCCTCACACTGCCCACATCCTCACGATCCCTCAACGTCCTCACACTGCCCACATCCTCACGATCCCTCAACGTCCTCACACCGCCACAACAACCTCGCGATGCCGCGGCGCCCAAAGGGCCCCGCGCATCGACTGGCTTTCGCCAATCCACTCTCACCTTCCACAGACTTCCTTTCCCTCCTCCTCACTCCCGCAAACACACAGCGCCGGTGAGACTCCAGGCACGGACCGCCTGGGTGGAGGGAGCTGGCTTCCTCTTGGCTCGCAGGAAAATGCGTTGGAGGCCCGGGGACACTTGTCTGAGCAACGCAAGTTGCGAGTTGTGTCCTCGGGCCTCCGCCCTTAGCATTTTTCTGGGAGCTTAGAGGAACCCTCCCGGAATCCCGTGAAGTGTCCGCGCCCGCAGTCTCACCGGCGCGTCCCCCCAGCCACTATAAAATTTAGAAATCAAACAACGACAACTGATTCGACTCCGGAAGTCCCTTCAAGATCCCCAGTTCCTCCATCAGATCGCAGATCGTCTTACTGACCTTCGTCCTGTTCCTGAAATCCTCTTTGGACAGGAACTTCCCATCCTTCGCCGCCTCCTCGATCGAGTCCGCAGCCTTCTCTCCCAGACCATCAATACTGTTAATGGAAGGCATCAACTTGTCTCCCACAACCTGAAAATGTCTGGCCTTCGCCGTATAAATATCCAGTGGCAGAAAATCAAACCCACGGGCGTACATCTCCTGCACGATCCTCATATCCCGCAACGTATCCTGCTCCTTCTTCGAAAGTGTATCCGCCCTCTTCTTATAATCCGCCAAGTGATATTCCAATTTCTCACGCCCCAAACACATGATTTCGTAAGAAAACGCACTTGCACGAATACTAAAAAACGCCGCATAATACGCCAACGGATAAAACACCTTACAATAAGCAATACGCCATGCCATCATAACATACGCCGCCGCATGAGCCTTCGGGAACATATACTTGATCTTCTTACATGACCAGATATACCAGTCCGGCACCCCATGCTTCGTCATCTCCTCTTCCCACTCAGGCTTTAAGCCTTTGCCCTTACGAACCGCCTCCATGATCGTAAACGCAAGACCTTCCTCAAGCCCCTGCTGGATCAGATAGATCATGATATCATCACGCGTACAGATCGCAGTCTGGATCGTCGCCTTCCCCTCCTGGATAAGCGTCTGGGCGTTCCCCAGCCACACATCCGTACCATGGGCAAGGCCCGCAATACGCACAAGGTCCGAAAAATACTTCGGCTTCGTATCAATAAGCATCTGCATTGCGAAATCCGTACCAAACTCCGGAACGCCAAGCGCCCCAAGCTTGCACCCGCCGATGTCCTCCGGTTTGATTCCCAGCGCATCCGTACTCTGAAACAGGCTCATGACCTCCCTGGAGTCAAGCGGGATATCCTTGACCGGATCGAGCCCTGTGAGATCCTGCAGCATACGGATCATCGTCGGATCATCGTGTCCGAGAATATCGAGTTTCAACAGGTTGTGGTCGATGGAATGGTAATCGAAATGGGTTGTGATCGTCTTCGTCGTCATATCATTCGCCGGATGCTGTACCGGGGTAAACGAATAGATCATCTCGCCGAGCGGCAGAACAACGATACCTCCCGGATGCTGTCCCGTTGTCCGCCGTACGCCGACACACCCCTGAACGATCCGGTTGATCTCACAGTTTCTCTTTCTCTCTCCATGCTCCTCAAAATAATTCTTCACATAGCCGTAAGCCGTCTTATCTGCCAGAGTACCGATGGTTCCTGCGCGGAACGTCTGTCCTTTACCGAAGATAACCTCCGTGTAGTCATGGGCACGACTCTGGTATTCACCGGAGAAGTTTAAGTCGATATCCGGCTCCTTATCTCCCTTGAACCCTAAGAACGTCTCGAACGGAATATCAAAACCGTCCTTGACCATCGGATGTCCACAGACCGGACACACCTTATCCGGCATATCACATCCCGCCATACCTCCGTACTTCTTCACTTCCTCCGAATCAAAATCATAATAATGACAGTTCGGGCAGGAATAATGGGGACTTAGCGGGTTTACCTCCGTGATACCGGACATCGTGGCGACAAAGGACGAACCTACCGAGCCTCGTGATCCAACCAGATACCCGTCCTCGTTGGATTTCCATACTAATTTCTGCGCAATGATGTACATGACCGCGAATCCGTTGGAGATAATGGAATGCAGCTCCCGCTCCAGACGGTCTACAACGATCTTCGGTAGATTTTCACCGTACATCTCATGGGCGCGGTTGTAACAGATGTTTCGCAGCGTCTCATCAGACTTGTCGATGACCGGCGGACACTTATCCGGCCGCACCGGCGCGATCGGCTCACACATGTCCGCGATCATTCTCGTATTCGTGACAACGACCTCGTAACACTTGTCACTTCCCAGATACTCAAACTCTGAGAGCATCTCTTCCGTTGTCCGCAAGAACAACGGAGCCTGTTCATCCGCATCCTTAAATCCCATTCCGGCCATCAGGATCTTTCGGTAGATCGCGTCATCCGGATCCATAAAATGCACATCGCAGGTCGCACACACCGGCTTGTTAAACTGCTCGCCGAGGGAAACGATCTTCCGGTTGATATCCATCAGGTCATCCACCGTCTTCACCGTGCTCTTCTCATCCCTCAGCATAAACATGTCGTTTCCAAGAGGCTGGATCTCCAGATAATCGTAGAACTTCACGATCTTCGCAAGCTCCGCATCCGGCACGCCCCGCAGGATCGCCTGATAAAGCTCCCCCGCCTCGCAGGCTGATCCAATGATCAGGCCCTCCCTGTACTGGTTCAGCACGCTCTTCGGAATTCTCGGTCTTCTCGAGAAATATTTAAGGTGGGACCATGAGACAAGACGGTACAGATTCACGCGTCCCAGGTCATTCTTTGCGAGAATGATGACATGGTACGTCGGCATCTTCATGATCGTCTCATCGCTCACGTGGCTGAACTCCTCCAGCTGGTCGAGATTCGTCATATCGTGCTGTTTTTTTAACATTTCCACGAATTTCAGGAAAATTCCAGCAGTTGCCTCCGCATCGTCCACGGCACGGTGATGGTTCTCCAGGGAAACACCCAGTGCCTTCGCTACCGTATCCAGCTTAAACCGGTTCAGGTTCGGAAGAAGTGCTCTCGCCAGAGTCACCGTATCCAGGACTGTCGGATCAAAGGGCAGTCCCAAAAGACCCGCATTGTGGGAGATAAAGCTCACATCGAAGGACGCGTTGTGGGCCACAAGAGCCGCATCCCCCACAAACTCGAGGAATCTCGGCAGCACCTTGTCCACCGTATCCGCCCCCATGACCATGGCATCGTTGATCCCTGTCAGACGCTCGATATCGAAGGGGATCGGAACCTCCGGATTCACAAACTCATCCATCCTGTCGATGATCTCGCCATTTCTCACCTTCACGGCACCAATCTCGATGATCTTATTCTTTATCGGCGAGAATCCCGTGGTCTCGATATCGAACACCACATAGTCCCCATCGAGACTCTGATTTCTGGAATTGACGACCATCTCCTTCATGTCGTCCACCAGATATCCCTCGACACCGTAGAGGACCTTAAAAGTATCCCCTTTGTCAAGGGCATGGTTCGCGTCCGGGAACGCCTGGACACAGCCGTGGTCTGTGATCGCCAGGGCCGGCATTCCCCACTTCTTCGCCCGCTTTACCAGGTCCTTTACCTCGGAAACGCCATCCATATCGCTCATCTTCGTATGGCAGTGGAGCTCCACTCGCTTCACCGGGGCATTATCCACACGCTTGGAGGTAAAGTCCTCACTCTTCTTAATGCCCACGATGGAACCGATAGTCAGCTCGCCGTCGAACTTATCAATGGTGGTGATTCCCTTGATCTTGATGAAGTTTCCTTCCTTGATAGCCGCAGTGGCATCCTCCTCCTGCCCTTCTCTTAAGAACATCTTTACAGTAATACTGTCTGTAAAGTCTGTAAGATCGAAGATCATGAGCTTGTTTCCGCTCCGGAGTTCCCGCTTCTCCGCGCGGATCACCTTTCCGCGGATCACGACCTCGCCGATCTCACCGTCGATGTCATGGATATTCACCGCATCGCCCTCAAAATCGCGCCCGAAAAGAACGTCCGGATTTTCCGACTTTCGGTACGGAATCCTTCCATCGGAACCTTTCCGGAAGCCGCCGGAGAATCCGCCTTTCCCCTTCTCGCCGAAGGTCTTCTTCGTGAATCCGCCGCCGTTCCCGTTCTGTCCTCCTCCCGCGGACTTTCCAGCCTGGTTTCCGCCGCCCTTTCCAGCCGCGTCCGTCTTCTGCTTTGCAGCTCCAAAACCGGCCGATGTCTTTGTGCCGGAACCGCTCTTTCCACTGGCTGCCTTCCCCGGATCCGCGCCGGATCTGGCGCCGGAAGCTCCAGAACCGGCCGCACTTTGAGCTGCCATCTGAACATCCGCGTTTCCATTTCCATCCCCGAATGTCCCGTTAAATCCGCCGTTTGACGTTCTTTCATCCCAGGGGGCACTCTCCGCTGCACCTTCTAAGTAATTCTCCTCACTCTGTACACCTAAAACGAGTTCTCCTCCCGGCTTCATGAATACCGGCTGGTCCATCGGGTCTTTCTTTTCACTCTCTTTATATAAAAATTCTACCTCAGCCGCAAGCCCGCAGCGCTCCGTGAAGATCTTTTCCAGTACCCGTCCGACTTCCTTAGACCGCTCCCTGTAGATCAGATTGTCCTCGATGGTCATGACCATCTTATCGTCGGTGACAAACTTCGTGTCCGCCCGGCGGAGAATATTATACTCGATCATGCCGTAGTTCTTTAACTCCATGAGGATACTGTCCCGGTAGACATCGTAGAGCTTCTCCGGGGTATACTGTGCCGAGAGGCGGTATTTCTCTAAGATCTTGATCGTGATCGGTCTCCCCGGGAACAGCTGCTTCGCGATCCCGTCCTCTAAGGCATAAATATTCTTTTTATGGATCAGCCGGGGACTCCTGATATAAACACGAATAGAGCTTCTGTCCTTTGTCATGGTGACCTTTTCCACCACAACAAGCTTCAAAAGCTCTTTCAGTTCATCAGCAATATTAAGCCCCGGGAAAACTTCAAGGAATGGTTTTTCCATACTTATTTCTGCATCTCCTGCATCTTCAAAAGCTCTTCCCGAAGAACGGAAAGAAGTTCATGTTCCGGTACCTTTTTGATGATCTCTCCCTTTTTGATCAGGAGACCTTCGCCGATTCCACCGGCGATTCCGATATCCGCACTTCTCGCCTCGCCAGGTCCGTTGACCACGCAGCCCATAACGGCTACCTTCACATCAAGATCCATGCCGGATACCATATCCTCTACCTGATTTGCCAGGTGAATGAGGTCGATCTGGGTCCTTCCGCAGGTCGGACAGGAAACAACTTCCACGCCGCCCTTCCTGAGCCCTAACGTTTTCAGGATCAGTCTCGCGCTCTTTACTTCCTCCACCGGATCTCCGGTTAAGGAGACACGGATCGTATCGCCAATCCCCTCATGGAGAATGATTCCAAGACCCACGGAGGACTTGATATTTCCGGAAAGCAGTGTTCCGGACTCTGTGATCCCCACATGAAGCGGATAATTCGTCTTCTTTGCGATAAGCTCGTGGGCTGCCACACACATTAAAACGTCGGAGGACTTGATGCTGATCACAAGATTATCGTATCCCAGCTCCTCCACAACGGCCACTTCCTTCAATGCGCTCTCAACGAGAGCTTCCGCCGTCACACCGCCGTATTTTGCGAGGAGGTCTTTCTCCAGAGAGCCACTGTTTACTCCCACGCGGATCGGGATCCCGTATTCTTTCGCCTTGTCAACGACAGCCTTCACCCGCTCTCTCGCCCCGATGTTGCCCGGGTTGATGCGGATCTTATCCGCTCCGCTCTCGATAGCTGCGATAGCCAGGCGGTAGTCAAAGTGAATGTCGGCAACCAGCGGAATATGGATCTGCTTCTTGATCTCGCGGATTGCAGCAGCCGCTTCCATGGTCGGAACCGCCACACGGATAATGTCACATCCGGCGTCCTCCAGGCGGTGGATCTGCTCTATCGTTGCCGCCACATTCTCCGTCTTCGTGTTGCACATGGACTGGATCAGAACCGGATTTCCCCCGCCGATCTTTCTGTCCCCGATCTGAATTTCCTTTGTATGATCTCTATACATACATCTCTCTCCCAATTCAAAAAAGAACTTCGCTCTTAAAACAATATCCTCAAATCATTCAATACAACAAACACCATAAATGTCATGAGCAGCGCCATACCGGTCATATTGACCGCGCCCTCGATCCGCTGGCTCACCGGATGTCCTGTCACAAGCTCCCAGAATAAGAACACCAGCCGGCCGCCGTCAAGCGCCGGGAACGGAAGGAGGTTCATGACACCGAGATTGGCCGAGAACATGACCATCAGATTTAAAAGGTTCATGACCACCGTCACAAAACCGTACTGGGTGTTCTCCTCCACCGTCTGGTCAATGATCGTGACAATGCGGACAGGCCCTGCGATGTCATTGGTGGTAACTTTTCCCCCAACGATCATCTTCAGGCTGTCGATCACCGTGAGGATCCAGTACCGCACCTCGTAGACGCTGTACTGCAGAACCTGCACCAAAGACTCCGGGGCATCCCGGTGTCCCTGAAGAATGACGCCGAGGTAATACCTGCCGTCCTTAAACTCCGGCTGGATCACCGTGTGTTCTGTTGTCCACGACGATGATGTTTCATCATATCGTCTATACTCCACCTGCACGGGATCCTGTCCGGCCGTCATCAGGTACATGGAGATCTCCCTGGAAAGATGGATCTTTCTGCCATCAAGCTTTGTGATCACATCGCCCTCTTTCAGTCCAGCCGTCTCCGCAGGCATTCCATCGGAGGTTCCAGCGATGACTGCAGGATCGATTCCGGCCCAGGATAAGATCACCAGGGAAAAAACGAACGCCAGGATAAAGTTGAAGATCGGTCCTGCGGCGATCACCGCCATCTTCGCCAATGGTCCCTTATCAAAGAAGGAAACTCCCTTCACATCCGGGACTTCTTCCTTTTCATCCTCATCTTCCCCGAATTCTCCAAGCATCGCACAGGAGCCGCCGAGGGGCAGAAGCTTTAAGGAATACCGGATTCCGGTCTTTTGGCTCACCCATGAGAGAAGTCTCGGTCCGAATCCCACCGAGAACTCCACCACGGCAATCCCGTTTAACCGCGCCAGGAGATAATGTCCAAATTCATGAAACAGGATGATTCCGCCAAGGACAACCACCGCTGCCAGATACCCAAGATCCAACTTTAATATTCACCTGCTTTCATTAAAACATCATAACTATTCAGGACCTTCATCGTTACATACAAAAATCCATTCCAGATCAGCTTGGCTGATGGGATTTTTGCTTTCCAGCTCAGGTTTTCTTACGGTCAGCGCAGCAAGTGCGCAGACCTCCTGAACAGTTACAAAATATCATTCAAGCTTTGCACATACCTTTGATGTGTAAAACAGAGTTTTTCAATCATTATGCAGCTTTAGAAATTCCACTGCCTCTTCAGGAACTCGTAAGTCTCCGCTTCCGCCTCAAGCACCTCATCCAATGACGGATGGGCGATCTTCTTATGATGTTCCATCGCAGCCTCGATCATATCCGTGATCTCCAGATAGCTGATCTTCTTTCCGAGGAACTTCGCAACCGCAAACTCGTTCGCCGCGTTAAACACTACCGGCACGGAACCGCCAGCTTTTCCGGCATCTCTCGCGAGGGCCAGACCGCGGAAATTCTCGTAATCCGGCTTGTCGAATACGATCTCCTTCATGGACCAGAAGTCGAGACGGTCTCCTCTCATCGGTCTGCGCTCCGGGTAGTAGAGGGCATACTGGATCGGAAGCTTCATATCCGGCGTTCCGAGCTGCGCCATCACAGCACCGTCCTCAAACTGTACCATGGAGTGGATCACACTCTTCGGCTGCACGACCACCTGGACATCGTCCATTCCCACATCAAAAAGCCATTTCGCCTCCATGACCTCGAGACCTTTGTTGACCATGGTGGAACTGTCGATGGTGATCTTCGCTCCCATGGACCAGTTCGGATGCTTTAAGGCGTCCTCCACCTGGACATTCTTCATCTGCGCTCTCGTCCATCCGCGGAACGGACCACCGGATGCCGTTAATAGGATCTTTTCAATCTTATTCCCGTGTTCCCCGTTTAAACACTGGAAAATCGCGCTGTGCTCACTGTCCACCGGAAGAAGACGGACTTTTTTCTCCTTCACGAGTGGGATGATGAGATGCCCCGCAGTGACAAGAGTCTCCTTGTTTGCCAGGGCAATGTCCTTTCCTGCCTCAATAGCTGCCATCGTCGGGCGGATTCCGATCATGCCCACCACTGCCGTCACGAGGATCTCATATCCTTCCATGACCGCAATCTCCAAAAGTCCTTCCATGCCGGAGACGATCTTCGTGCCTGTATCTTCCACACGGACAGCCAGCTCTTTTGCCTTCTCCTCGTCCCAGACACCGCAGATCTTCGGGGAGAATTCACGAATCTGGCTTTCCAGTGCATCGATGTTTCTTCCCGCCGCGATTCCCACAACTTCAATATCTCCGTTTGCACGGACTACATCCAAAGTCTGGGTTCCGATGGAACCTGTGGAACCCAGAATAGCAATTCGTTTCATCTCTTTGTCCTTTCCTACCGGATGCCCATAAACGTGATGGCGAAATAAATCGCCGGGGCGGTAAAGATCATACTGTCAAACCGGTCTAAGATTCCGCCATGGCCAGGGATCAGATTTCCGTAATCCTTGATGTCATGGTTTCTCTTGATGGCGGAGGCCGCCAGATCTCCCACCATGGAGATTACCGCCGCGATGGCGCAGGCAGCTCCCGAGATCACGCCCGGATTTATCACCTGGATCATATTGTTCTTAAAGAAGGTTCCGTAGAGGAATCCTAAGACTGCCGCGCCCACGACACCTCCGATGGCACCCTCCACGGTCTTTTTCGGACTCAGCTTCGGGGTCATCTTGTGCTTTCCGAAAAGCTTTCCCGCGCAGTAGGCGAAGGTATCACAGCCCCAGGAGCTTAAAAGGATCAGCCACACGAGGTATTTTCCGTCCGGCATCTCCCGCACCTGATAGAGGTAGGAGAACATGATCCCCACATAGAAGATTCCAAAGAACGCCACCGTGATCTGCTCCGTCCCGTACTTCGGGAACGTCACCACGTAGATCGTCATTAAGATCATGAGGGAAATGATAGCGAGGAACGTCACGTACTGCTCCCTGTTTCCCATGATCCAGTAATAAGCAACGACAGCCGCATATCCCACAACCCCCGGTGTCGATCTCTCGATCTTCATGACCCGGTAAAGCTCATAAAGTCCGATCAAGGAGATCGCCATGGAGCCGAAATAAAGGACTGTACTGCCCTCAACAAGCAGAAACGCCGCAATGATCACAAGGACGATTCCGCTGATCAGTCTTGTCGTAAACATAAGATCACCTCTTACTCCGTTTTTACCGCCGTAACTCCTCCGAACCGGCGTTCTCTCTTATTATACTGGCGGATCGCGTTCAATAATTCTTCCTTATTGAAATCCGGCCACAGGCATTCTGTCACGTAGAGTTCTGAGTACGCGAGCTGCCATAACAGGTAGTTAGAGAGGCGAAGCTCCCCGCTGGTGCGGATCATGAGATCCGGATCCGGGATTCCTGCCGTGTCTAGGTAGGACGCAAAAACTTCCTCCGTCATATCCTCCGGCGCGATCTTCCCTTCCTCCACATCCGTCATGATCTTTCTCACTGCTCTCGTGATCTCATCGCGGCTTCCGTAGTTTACGGCGATCACAAAGGTCATTCCTGTATTTTTTTTTGTCTTTTCTTCCAGGACATTGATCGCATCTACGATATCCGACGCAAAACGGCCTCTCTCGCCGATCATGCGGACACGGATGTTGTTCTTTTCAGCCATTGCGAGAAGTCTCTTCGCGTAGAAACGGAATAACTGCATCAGCGCACCGACTTCCTCCTCCGGGCGTTTCCAGTTCTCTGTGGAAAATCCGTAAACTGTCAGATACCGGATTCCAAGCCGTGCTGCGTCCTCAACGACCTGCTCCAGTGTCTCACAGCCCTTTTTATGTCCAAACTGTCTCGGAAGTCCGCGCTTCTTCGCCCATCTTCCATTTCCGTCTAAGATCAGCGCCACGTGGGCGGGAATCTTTAAGTTCTCTTCCATGATTGTTCTCCCTTTATCTTTTAGCTCGTTGCCCGCGCAGACTATGAGAAACGTAAGCATTTTTCAAGTTGCCGCGTCTTCTACACTCTGTTCCGGTCGTTGCTGGACAAGCGCCACTGGCGCTTAGCAACGTCAAAACCTCGTGCAAGCACGGGCCTTGACTCGTTGCCCGCACAAACAAACGGGGACAGGAAAACTTCCCCTGCCCCCTGTCTGTTTTGTGTAGTAGGAAACTCCGATTAAACGGTAAGAATTTCCTTTGTCTTGTTCTCAACGGCCTTGTCGATCTTCTCGATGGACTTGTCGGTAAGCTTCTGGACTTTCTCGGTGAGCTCTTTTAAATCGTCCTCAGAGATCTCATCGTTCTTCTCCATCTTCTTGAACGCTTCATTCGCGTCGCGGCGGATATTGCGGATCGCTACCTTAGCGCTGTCGCCTTTTTTCTTAACATCCTTTGCAAGCTCTTTACGTCTCTCCTCTGTGAGCTCCGGGAATACGAGACGGATCACGGAACCGTCGTTGCTCGGGTTGATTCCAAGCTCGGAGGTCTGGATCGCCTTCTCGATCGGGCGGATCAGACTCTTCTCCCACGGCTGGATCAGGATCATTCTTGCCTCCGGAACGGAGATATTTCCGACCTGCTGGATCGGTGTCGGTGTTCCGTAGTAATCCACTTTGATCTTGTCAAGTACATGCGGGTTCGCACGTCCTGCGCGGATGGATGCGTACTCGTTTAAGAGGGCATCGATGGATTTTTCCATTTTCTCTTCATATACTTTTA
>PPYE01343879.1_pt1 | contig 25919 bp, 27 predicted proteins | sample 1559881 | NCBI WGS metagenome assembly PPYE01 (sample SAMN08240022, study PRJNA423297) | Human gut metagenome, whole genome shotgun sequencing project. | reverse complement strand
GCGGTGGGGTGGTAAAAGAATTCCGAGAAGGTGGTAAAAAAAGTCCGTGCAGACGGTAAACTTACACCGATTTATGCAAAACGATTATTTTTTATTAGTATTATGCGTTCGTTATGTTTTTCAAGCCTCCTTCTGCAATTCCTTTGGGTTTCTAATTTCTGCGTTTTTTTAACTAAGTTTATTTTTATTTTTCCTCAAATTTCGTTAAGTTAACGTAAAAAAATAAGGCTGCAAAAAATGCACAGGCATTTTTTCACAGCCTTACGGTATATTCTCTTATACGTTCACAGGATAGCCCAGTTTCTTGAGCAGCTTCCGGTAAATGGGGAAAATGGCATTTTCCGGGCTATCCGGGAAAGCGGTTTCCGGCAATTGCAAAATAGGCACCCAATGGGCGGCGTTGATTTCCGGGGACAGCACCGGTTCCTTTTTATGGGTAAAGCCCATAAAGCAGTGCATCAGCATATCTCCCCGGCCAAACCAATGGGTCCCAGCATATTCCAATTCTTCCAGGTCCAGGCCCAGTTCTTCCTTGACTTCCCGCAGGGCAGCGGCTTCCGCGGTTTCTCCAGGAATAATAAAACCGGAAGTGATGACCTCGTACTCTTTGGACAGGTATTCCTGCCGACACAGCATTACTTCATCCTGTTCGTTGTAAATCAAGATGATTACACAGCTGGCAAAAGTATCAAACCAATATTTCTTACAGCTATTGCAGTAGGGAATCAGCCCATCATCCCCAGCCTGCCGGTCCACCAGTTTCTGCCCGCAGTGGGGGCAATATTCATAATGCATGGAGTTTTCCTGCCTTTCTGTTTGCAATCCTACAGTGACAGCATACGCCGCCGGGCCCATCCCTGTCAACTTGTTTTACCCGCAGGGAGCGGACCTTTTAGCCAAAAGAATACCGTTTCTGCCCCTGGACGCAAGTTAGGCAGGTCCTCCCCCAGAGGGGAGAAACCTGCCTAACGATAGAAACCCCTTCTAAAAGGCTTCCGTTGCCTTATACTGTAAGCGTGGGTGCCGTATACACCCGGGTCAGCAATTCGGCATTCAGCGCATAGAGACCCTTAGGATCCTTGCCAAACAGCTCGTATTTCTTGATGATATCCGTAATGTTCTTTTCTTCTTCGCCCTGTTCCTTCACAAACCAATCATAGAACTGCATGGTCCGGTAATCCTTTACCTTATCTGCAGCCTGATAAATGGTGTTGATCTTGTTGGTAATATACCGTTCATGTTCCAAAGCAGCCTTCAGGGGTGCTTCCAAATCAGCATATTCCCGGGTAGGATCCTCAATGGGTCCGAAAACAACCTTGCAGTCGTTGTTTTGCAGGTAGGTTCTCATTAAGAGGGCATGATCCCGTTCTTCCTGTTCCTGAATCTCGAACCAATGGGCAAAGCCATCCAAGCCCTTTTCCTGATAGTAGTTGGCAAAATCCAGATACAGATAGGCAGAATAAAATTCAAATACAACCTGTTTGTTGATCAGATCTCTAACTTCATCTGTTAACATAAGAAATCCTCTCCTTTGAGGAGTCAACTGGCTCCATCTCTATTATAGCAGTTTTTAATAAAATTACGACTGCTTTTTGGGAAAGAAAATCCTTTTGTACCATTGTCATTGGGCCAATACGGCCTGAAAACGCTTTTGGGCCGCCGCCAAAAATTCCGGCGCTACGCCTAGCTTTTCCTCAAAGGGCGGCTCCGGGGTAACTACCTGAAGTACATCCGGGTGCAGCTGCTGGACGGCCTGGGTAAAGAAGGCCAGGGAGGTTTCATCATCGCTATAGCCTTTCACCAGGGTAATTTCCAGCCGGAATATGCCCTTATATTTTTTCCGAAAGGCCACCATATTGGCCAGATGCTGCTCCACCGTATAGCCGTGCAGGGGCCGCTGGGCCTTGAGGAAAGCCTCGTCCCGGCCCATTTTCAGCTCCCCGATGACTTCCTCACACTGCCGGGCCAGGCCTGCGCAGCGGTCATCTCCATACAGGTAGCCATTGGACAGCAGGCGGATGGGCAGCTCCCGTTCATGGATCCGCTCAATGACTTCCGCCAGGCCTGCGTGCAGAAAGGCTTCTCCCAGGGAATTGATGAAAACCAGGTCCGGCTTCACCGTATCCAGCTTTTGGTCCAGCTCGGCCAGGGCCTCCGTCAGGCTGCCAAAGCTCCGAACCAGGTCCGTTTTCTCATGGTGCAGCTGCCGGCTGACCGGGCAGAAGATGCAGTCAAAGACACAATACTTGCCCGGCAGAATATTCATTTCCAGAATTTTGCGGCCCTCTTCCTCATAGGGCTCCTTGTAAAAAAAGCCTTGCATTTTCTTAGCTCCTTAAAAATTAGTGATATTTTCCTTAATGAAAGAGACTTAGAATGATATTCAGTACAATACTGATGACAATGCAGGTCACCACAGGGAAATAAAAACTGCCATGGCTGCCGGTAATCTTGATATCCCCGGGCAGGTGTCCAAGGGGCAGGAATCCGGACCCCAGCTCGATCAGGGCACCGATGATGATGCAGAGAACGCCCACGGTGATCAATAGTTTGCCCATACACTGCTCCTTTCCCAGTCTTCTGACTGCCCATGTTTTCCAACGTTCCCTATTGTAGCAAATTTCTGTCATTTTGGCACAAAAATTTTGTAAAAAATCCAAAAAACCGGCTCTGTCATTCCACTCTCTAGCCAGTGGAATCACAAAACCGGTTTTCTGCGTTGTGCGGAGCTCTCTCGCTTTGTGTGGAATTGAACCAAAGGGGATGGCAATCAACCTGTGATTGGGAGGGTTTTGCAAAAGGTTCAAGCCCGAAGGGAGCCAAGGGAAAGTGCTTTTCTCTAGTTCAGGCGGCCCTGTCATCCACGGAGATGCTTCCCGGCGGCAACTGGAGTTTTGCAGCCAGGGACCAGGGGGCCTGTTTTTTGGTACTTGCCCATGGGGAGAGATACTCTCTGTAACACATGAAACAACTATAGCAGGTTCTATATACAATGTAAAACAATGATTTACCAATATTTCCACAAGGTTTTCCTTGTGATATAATGGAAGCCATGTAAAAGGAGACTGCCCATGGATACTTCACAAAAAATGTTTCTTCTGGCTGTGGAAGAAATGAACTTTACCAAAGCCGCCCACCGGGCCTACGTGACCCAGCAGTGCCTCAGCGAGCATATCCGAAACCTGGAAAAAACGCTGGGGACCCAACTGTTTTTCCGCACTCCCCGGCTCCAGCTTACCCCTTCCGGAAAGGCCCTGTACGAAACCCTCCAGCAGATGTCCCAGCTGGAAGCCAACCTTCACGCCCGGATCAACGAGCTGGAACAGGGACAGGTAGGCGAAATCCGCTTTGGACTCAACACCACCCGGGCCCGGCTGTTCCTACCGGAACTGATGAAAGCCTACCACCAGCGCTTTCCCAAAGTCACCCTGTCCGTAACCCTGGGGGATACGGAAGCCTTGATGGAAGACCTGCTAAAGCAGAAACTGGACCTGGTCCTGGGGGTGGACGCTCCGCCCAGTACGCTGCTGGAGCGGATTCCTGCCGGAGAAGAAGCTCTTTTGGTAGCCGCCACCAACTCCTTCCTGAAACGGTACTATAAGGGCGGCCGAGGCTGGCAGGACTTCCACACGGGGGACGCCATTGACCTGCGCTCCTTTGAGCCCTTTCCCCTGGCAGGGAACCTGAATGTCAGCACAGTACTGAAACTGGCGGGTTCCTACTTGTGGCAGCTGGATATTGTGCCCAAGCAGATTGTTTCCATCAGCGATTACGATACCCAGCTGAACCTGTCCGGCCAGCAGCTGGCAGCTACTTTCTGTGCTTCCTTTATGCTGCCGGCCATCCAAAACCAGAACCAGCTGCATCCCCAGCACGAACCCCTGCTGGCCCTGAAGCTTTCCGGTTTTTCCCATCCCATCAGCATTGAGATTCTCCGGCCCCGGCAGCTGTTTGTACCCAGGTACCTGGAAGAATTTATTTCCCTGATCCAAGCCCACCTGGTGGTGTGGCATGAAAAGATTGCCCAGGCCCTGGCCTAACTTTACACGGTGAAAAAAGCGATGCCCGAAAGGGAGTGCAACTTAGGGATTTGAGAAAAACAAGTTTTTAAGGACGCCTCTCCCAACGGTGCAAAGAGAATAACGACCATGCAAGAGTTGAAATGCTCCTGTATGGTCGTTTTCTTTATGCTCGGTTTTTGTGCTAATCTTTGGTACATTTATGCCATTGAATTGACTTGCTATATCTGCCCTGTAGAGTGAATATGTACCTACCAAATTAAAGGAGGTACTTCAATATGGAAGTCAAAATGAACACAACAGACCGCAAAGGACTGGTGAAAGCCATCGCAGAAATCACAGGAACTACTGCCGCCTACAAAGGTGCGCCGACCTTCGCCTACGAGATTGGAGAGTACACCATTGACCGTAATTCAACGCTTACATTCACTGACAAAACGAATGCTGACCATCTGCTGCAGGTTTTGGAAGAGCGTGGATATCCGCACGAAGAAGCAAGTACCCAGTTAACAGTGGAACTGCCAAGGGAACGCTTCACAGACGATATTATCGCTAATTTAGACCGTATCATAGAGAGCAATGGTAATCTTATCAAAAAGGCGGTCGGTACGGACAGCCTTGCGTATGAGTGCCATGATGACAGGGTTCTGTTTCCTTGGTTTACGCTGACGGGGAACGAAAGCGAAGCCATGGCATGCGCTCAATTTATATCTGCCCTTGTTGATATGGCTACAACGCAAAAGCGCATAATTGCAAAACCCAAAGAAGTAGAGAATGAGAAATATGCATTCCGCTGTTTTCTGCTCCGACTTGGTTTTATTGGGGACGAGTATAAATCGGCAAGAAAAGTTCTCCTCCGCAACCTCTCTGGCAATTCTGCATGGAAAGCTGGACACCAGACTGCTCTAACCAAAGAATAATTCTGTAAAGCAAATCGTCCCCACTGCTTTAGGGCAGAGAGGACGATTGTTTTTATTTCTGTGTGCTATTTGCTTTGATTTCTACTGATAGGATGAAATCAGCCATTGTCATTGCAGAATTGACGAATAGTCGAGCGTGGTGTTCATCAATTGCAATTCTATTCGCACCAACGCCGTGTGCATCGCTATCTTTGTTTCTCATTTCTGCTATGGCGGATACTATGCTGTTGAGTCCGGAAAGCAAGGTGTTGATTCTTCGGTCTGTATTTCCATCGGTATGCATATTGTAGAGGGTTCGCACTTGTTTATACAGTTTTGCCATGTCACCACTATCGGAAGGAGTATCGCCTTTCTTCTCAATAACATAGCAAAATGTTTCTTCAAGGAGTGTTCTCGATTTCGTGATGGCACTGTCGTAATTTTGCTGTTCCACATCCTGCATAGCACGATTAGAAATACTTTTTATGTATTCACGGTCAATAGATCTAATTTGTGGTACCTGTACTGCAACCTTACTCCCGATTGGTTTGACTACAAACTGATTTCCGATAACCGCCAGTTCATTACTACCAAAGTATAAAATCCCATTGATTTTCTGTATGATTTCACTGGTGATATGTGTGTGGGCAGCTTCAATCTCGTCAGCACCATGTCCAGAAAGCATTTTTGAGAATTGCTCTTTTCCAAACAGATAGGACAATAAATCTGACATTCTGTTCTCACTCATGCAATGTTCCATCAAGTTATCGAGGTATTGCCAACGGCTGAGGTTTGCTGCCCCCTTACCCCATGAGTATGACATGGGCAATCCAAAAAATGTGGATACACCACATAAGTCTGGCCCACTTAGATAGGGCATAGAAATAACAACTGTGTTGCCATCCTCAAATTCATATTCGTCATATTTGGTATCGCCATCGAGGATAGCAATTATTTCTTTGGTTTTCAGTAATTCAAATGGATTTGCTTCTTTTGATGCCATATTAACCACAGCCTTACTGTTGAATTTTTATGAATATTTATTGCGGCACTCTTTACACCAAGATTGGTTTCTTACTGTTCCATTCCCCATTTTTCTGAAACCGAAATCACTGATTGGCTTTTCTTCTCCGCATTTAGGACAAATTCGGGTCGGCTCGCTACCGTTATATCCAGTTGATTGAATGATTGGTCTATCATCATTTTTCTTTCCAAACATATTAATGCTCCTTTCTAAACAACGACAAAAAGACTCCGTTTTCCATATCGGTGATATTGTAAAGGTGATCCATCGTATTAAAGGTCTCTTCTAAGTTTCTTCTTGCACTATGCCAACCTCCACCATCCGTCACCCATACGAATTCAACGCCAACAACATCACGAGCCTCTTCCGCAATCATTTTATAACTTCTGGCTGTTTCATTCAGTTTTGAACCACCACCGGTATAAAAGTTTGTTTCAATGACATAAATCATGGATGCTGTTTTCACCACAAAATCCCATCTTTTTGTGGTAGTACCTTCTGCAGAAATGGCAGAGAGGTTAACATCCCATTTTCGTTCTATGTCTGCAAGGTACATTTCCTTATAATACTCAACACCAGTATTCTTAATAAAACTCTCTACCAAATCTTCCATTTGGTGTCCACCACGATTCTTTCGACCGTTGCTATCAAGCCCTGTTTCTACACCGAGTGCATAATCAACAAGATTATTTACAATGTGATGAGAGATTAGATTCAGCAATCCCGTTTTTTTCATGAAGGATATGTACTGGTCAACAGAATAATTCATATGGCTGAAATCATAATTGAATGTGCCGTCTCCGTCTTGGGCATAAATTTCTGATGTGCGGACTGCCAAAAGAATAGGTACACATTTCAGGATCTCCGGATACCTCTTTAAAAGAGCCTTGAAATTTTCTTCAATGTTATTTGAACCAATCAAAGAATTCATGATATTAAGTTCAACTCGAATAGCATCAACATTGCCGTACACTTTTTCAAAATCAACATAATAGTCATAATTATTTATGCTTGGGCGCATCTTTCCAAGCCACTCACTAAATTTTCTCATCTTTCTTCTCCTGCATGAGCCGTTTGATGGACAGCTCAATGTAATCTCCAACATTATCAATACCGACATATCTTCTTGCGAGCCTTTTTGCCGCAACTCCGGTTGTTGAACTACCACAGAAAGGATCTAAAATAATTGATCCTTCAGTCGTAGATGCCTGAATTATTCTTTCAAGAAGATATAATGGTTTTTGCGTTGGGTGCTTTCCATATGTCTTTTCTTTTCTCGGAGTCAGCGAACCCGTCCAAACATCCTTCATCTGTTTACCATCATTCGTTTCTTTCATAAGCGCATAATTAAATAGGTGTTTGGCTTTTTTTTCATTCCTTTGTGCCCAGAGAATTGTCTCGGTGCTGTGAGTAAAACATCTGCAAGCTAAATTAGGAGGCGGATTTGTTTTTTGCCAAGTAATATTATTTAGTATCTTAAAACCTTCCTGCTCAAGAGCCATGCCTATGCTATAAATATTGTGGAGCGTCCCGCTTATCCAGATGCTTCCATTTACAGATAACGCTCGTCTGCAAAGTCTAATCCACCTACGATTAAACTCGTGCTTTTCTTCCAGTGATGTCGACTTATCCCAATCGCCCTTGTTAACAGATACCATTCGACCAGATTGGCAGGTTATTCCATCGTTACTCAAAAAGTATGGGGGATCAGCAAATATCATATCTACTGACCCTGGCTTCACTTTCTCAAGAACGGAAAATGTATCTCCAAGAATCAGCATTTCTGTGTCTGTTTCGTAGGAAGGGCTAATGTTTTCAGAGAATATATTTTCCATTCAATTCCACCTCAATAGTTTGTAATAATAACTTCTTTTCCCACTCGCTTGGATGCATCCCTGTTAATCGCTCGTTTCACATCAACGCTTTCAATCTTAAAACCTTCGTACAATTCATATACGAGGTCAACATTATGATTACTAAGCATCACTTTTACCCCCGCAGCGTTAAGCCTTTTATATAGTTCAGCGAGCCTGCAGTGATCCTCGTAGCCAAAACCATCCTTGGTATAATCTGTGAAATTAGCTGTTTCACTCACTGGAATATATGGAGAATCAAAATATACAAAATCTCCTGCTTGTACATCCGTACAAGCTGCCTCAAAATCTCCCTCACGAATTTCAATTGCGTTTAAATTCAGATAGAGGCCAATGTTGCGAAGATTCTCTTCGCTCATTGATACGCCACCAGCTTTATTGTTGTAAGGCACATTGAACAGGCCTTTGGAATTCACACGGTAAAGCCCATTAAAGCAGTGTTTGTTTATCCATATTGTCAAAGCGGCGCACTCCACATCCAAAATATGTGCAGCAATCTTTTTGTTGTATTCTATGCGCATCTGTAAATAATGCTCTTTGTCGCATTCTACAGAATCCAGTTCGGTGAGGATAGTAATAACGGCTTCTGCATTAGCTTTCAATTGCCGATAAACATTCAACAACTGTTCATTGACATCGTTAATAACAGCCCCATGAGGCTGCACATCAAACAGGAGTGCTCCACCGCCAATAAAGGGTTCGTAATATCTACCGTATGTTTCCGGCATACGATCCTCTAATCTATCAATTAACTGTTTTTTTCCTCCAGCCCATTTAACAAATGGCCCCATTTTTAATTTGTCCATGCAATACCTCTCTTAAATCGTTTTTTACCGTACTTCGGCTATTCAATGTTGCCATTGAAGTCTCATAATAGCAAGTAAATCAACGATAATGTTTTGATAAATTTCTTATCGATTCATGCGTTGAATATCATAGACAAACTGCTTCTGGAAATAAAAAGCATGATTCTTATTAGAAACATATCGACCGTATGTACTTGAATAAATTGGGTGATATGGTTTAGAATCCTTGCTGCGTATCTGAATGTGCTGACCGTTAGATGTATGGATATATCCGTCAGGGCTTGTTTCGATATGTCGCTTAAGTTGTCTGCAAATGGAATAATAATCATTGCGCCAAATGTTTCTCAGTTCAGCATAGCGTGGGGAAGTCAAGTCAATGTGAATACTTGGCAAAAACATCCAGTCTTTAGGATTCCCGTCTTTACATACTGGTACATATAAGATATTACTGATTTTTTCATACAAGTGAGTCTGTTCAAAAGGTCTTTCTTGAATGAGTTCATCAATAACGCTACTTATTTGCGTAATAAAGACGGTTTCTCGTGGATTACCAACGGAATCACACTTGTTTGTTTTTAGTTCGCCATCATCAAAATCCAAATTTGTGTTGGACAAATTCATCCCCAAGGAAAGTTCTAATAGTTGCCCAGTCTTTCCTTTGTTGATGATAATCATATTCATGTCTGAAGGGGAGAATAGGTCTCCAAATCTTATTCCTGCAAGCCTATTAAAACGGGTACATGCTTCTTCAAGTCTCATGTTATTTCCTCTTTTCTATTCTTTGTCTGGGACTAACCCCCATGTCATATTTCTACCAGAATAATTCCAATATCTGATATCCTGTTCTATAAACAACCATTTAATTGTTTTTAGGATGTGGTCAACAGGCAATCCTGTTTTGAATGTAATGCCTTCCATTTCAATATCCTCAACATCATGACAGGTATACACTTTTTTTAACAAATCATATAACCGTGCATATAGGATCGGATTCTCTTGTTTCTTAAGTGCTAAATCATAACCAAGATCATCATGCTTTGGATAATTTCTTCTTCGTTCTTCCGGCTTTGCATAATTTTCGTTCTCTACGCACACCAAAAAATCAAAACCGTTGTGTAAATTAGCGGGTCTTTGCAAATAGACTCTATCACCATTATTTAGCTGTTCAACATAATAAATATATTTTGAGGCTGCATCCCCGTTTCCTGTACCCGGTAATTCGATTGCCAGCATATCTACAACTCTCATTCGAACCTCGTTTCTACTTCCCTCGTTAGAGAAAAAATGTGTTATTTCATTCCTTGGCATATTAAATAACCTCGCTTGTTTTAAATTTATATTATCTATATTGTTTTGTCACTTAAGCGTTCTACAATGTCTCCATAGTCACAGTCAAGTACATCACAGATTCGTCCAAGTACAGCCATAGACACATCTTGATCTTTTCGCATTCGTGTCATTGTGTTTGGAGCGATTTCAGCAATTTTTCGCAGATCCGAAACACTCATCTTCTTATCAATCAACAACTTCCATAAACGATTATAGGATAGCGCCATAATGACCTCCTTACACATAATAAACTATCTTATATTATAACTACATTCTGTTTCTTTTGTATACAGATATTCGCAAAAAAATGCGAAACACTCGCCACGAAAAGCACAGATAGCAAAAAGGCTAAGCAAAGACAGACTTTTGGTAATTGTAAATTTTTTATGACTGTCCAACTTTGGACACTCCGTTTGCTTTCCATTTTGGGAAAGCGAGTGCTGCCACGGGTAGGGGTATCAACATCTCCAGTGTCTTTTTGTCTCAAGACCGCCGCCCCCCTTCGTGTGAATTTTCGCAGAATTAAGCAGGGGGGATATCCCACAAAACAAAAAAGGCTGGAAATACCATCAAATTGTGGTGTTTCCAGTCTTTTTCTTATGCGTAAATGTGGCTTTTTCCTATGAAAAACAGGGTCAAAACAGCCATAAAAACATCATTTTATCGCCTTGATATTTACCGCACATACATAGCTGTCCTCTTCGGCAAGAGTGCCCTGCACGGTGCAGCGATGCTTTTCTTCCTTATATAGAGCGAGCAGTGCTTTTCTTGCAAAGCCGTCCATACGGGCAAAATCAGAGCAGAACTGCTGCAATGTGGCATTCATCCAGTCAGCATCCTGTTCCTTCTCCATTGCCAGTCCTTCTTCTGCCATGTTGTTAAGGTCTGCCTCGGTAGGCTCCTGTGGCGGTGTGGCATCATCCGACTGTGCAATCAGATAATCCATGCGTACATGGAATAATCCGCACATCGTATCGAGCATCTCAAAGCTTGGTCTGCGGCTGCCGATTTCCCATGCAGATACCGTTCCCTTTGCCACTTGGAGTTCTTCTGCCAGAGTGCCTTGTGTGTAGCCGTTCTTTTTTCTGATTTCCTTAATTCTTTCTCCGATTGTCATAAATTGTCACCTCATTATAGAAATTCTTCTATCGTTTCATTTCGTTTGGTTCTGTAATAAGAGTACACCATAATGTCGCACTTGTCAAGACTATATGATGTACTTTTTACAATTTATTCATCATTTTGTGTTACTTCAAGCCTTGACAAGTACATCTCAATGTTGTATTATTATATCAGAAATACGACACAATGATGCACTTTAGAAATACAGAAGGAGGAAACGCACATGATAAAAGAACAACCTAACATGATGACCGTAAGGGAAATCGCAAGAACAGGCTTGCTTTCCGAACACGCTCTTCGCATCATGCTGAAAGCCGGGAAACTTCCGGCAATCTATATTGGCAACAAAGCACTCATCAACTACGACAAGCTGTGTGAGCAGTTATCCGATTTAGAGGCAGATGTAAAGAACGAGCCTGAACAGACATGGTATTAAATACTGTCACTACTTATAAGGAAAGGAGGCGAACCGAATGCAGGAACTAAAGCAAATGAAAATATGGCATCTGTGGATATGGGGTAAAGGCAGAAACGGTAAGCCTACCAAGGTACCCATCTCTGCCCACGGCGGTGAGACTGGAACGGACAAAGACCATAGTTCCACTTGGGTGACCTACGATGAAGCGATAGCTGCGGTGCAAAAACGCCATGCAGCCGGAGTTGGCTTTGTTATCCCGGAGGGATATTTCTTTCTGGATATTGACCATATGGAACTGACCGACCCTTTTGTGCAGACAATTCTGAACCGTTATAACAGCTACACCGAATATTCCCAAAGTGGAAATGGTGTACACGCTTACGGTAAAATTGATATTTCCAAAATCCCAACCTATACGGACGATAAAGGAAAACTCCGTCTGAACAAGCAGTTCTACATGAAAAATCCCCACAATGCTACAGAATTATATTTCGGCGGCATTACGAATCGATTTGCCTGCTTTACAGGGAATGCCATTCTGGACATTCCTCTGAAGGACTGTACGCAGGCTGTCCTTACCACACTGGATAAGGATATGCGCAAAAAGAAGAAAAAGAAATACAGTGCCAAGCGTGACGGCGATGCAGATGCAGCATACATCATTGCAGAACTCCGTGAGCAGAGAAACGGTGAGAAGTTTGAAATGCTGTTTGACCGTGGGGACATCAGCGAGTACGGAAATGATGACTCCGCTGCCAACTGCGCTCTCTGCGCTTTGATTGCATTTCGCACTGGGGATAATCCCGAACTGATCGATGCCATCTTCCGGCAGTCCGCTCTTATGCGTGACAAGTGGGAACGAGAGGATTATCGGGAAATGACCATTGATGCAGCCTTAGAAGCCTGTGGCGGTGAGTTCCATTTTTCGCTCAATCCGAAGCCGGATTTTGTTGCATACATCCCGGAAAAGGATATGGAAGTGGTTATCTGCACTAAACTGGCAAAGCACATTCGTGAAAACCTTCACTACATCTTTGTCCGGGATAACGGCAGACAAGGTGTTCTCCGCTATGTGTACGAGAACGGCTGCTATCGCTATTATTCCGATGATATGCTCCGTGGCGTTATTAAAAGATTTATCGCAGATTACAACGAAGACCTCATCCGCATGAGCATTATCGGAGAAACCTTCGGACTGCTGACCACGGATTTGAACTTCGTCACACACGATGAAATCAATGCCGATGAGAATATCATCAATTTCCAAAACGGCATCCTGCGACTGTCCGATATGGCACTGCTGCCACATACCCCGGAAATCCTGTCCACCATTCAGATACCCTGCGAATGGACAGGCAAAAATGTTTCTACCCCTGTCTTTGACAGCTACATCCACACACTTACAAACGGAGATAAAGCCGTTGAGCAGCTTCTACTGGAATTCGGCGGTGCCTGTATTTCCAATGTCATGGGTTCTCGTATGAAAAAGGCTCTGTTCCTTGTTGGCAAGGGTGACACAGGCAAATCCCAGCTAAAAAGTCTGGTGGAGCAGCTTATCGGCAGAGATAACTTTATCAGCATTGACCTCAGCGAGATGGAGGCTCGATTCGGTTCGAGCAACATCTACGGCAAGCGACTGGCAGGCAGTTCTGATATGAGTTTTATGACAGTCGGAGAATTAAAGGCATTCAAGCAGTGTACAGGTGGTGACAGCATTTTCGCTGAGTTCAAAGGCATGAACGGTTTTGAGTTCCGTTACCGTGGTCTGCTGTGGTTCTGTATGAATCGCCTACCGAAATTTGGCGGTGACGATGGGCAGTGGGTCTATGACCGCATTATGCAGGTGGAATGCAATAATGTCATCCCAAAGGAGAAACAGGATAAAATGCTCCTCGACAAAATGTATGCGGAGCGTGAAGGAATCGTCTACAAATTCGTAAGGGCACTGAAAACCGTCATTGCCAACGGCTACCGCTTCTCTGAGCCGGACAGCGTATCACAGGCACGGCAGCAATACATGGAGGACAACAACACTGTCATCGCATTCTACCATGAATGTATGATGGAGCGTCCGCAGGGCAAGATTACCGACCAATGCACCACCGGGCGTGTGTTCAACGTCTACAAGGCTTGGTGTGCAGACAACAATCATGGCTTTGCCAAGACCGCCAAGGAGTTCCGTACCATTCTGGCAGAGTACCTTGATACGGATTTCCCGGCAATGACTGTCCGCAGAGGAAAAGGTGGCACCTTCTACCGCACACTTACGCTGACCCCCGAAACCAAGGAAGTCTACGAAAGGGTGTATGGCTATGAGGATTCCACTTTTCTATCCGCTTAGAGGTGACAGTAGTGACAGTTCGGTGACAGTACACGCACACAACTGTCACCTCGAAAACCCCAGTAAAATCAACGGTTTTCGGACTTTGGTGACAGAAGTGACAGCTTTCTCAATTTCTTTAAGCAATCAGAAAAAAGTTAATACCCAATACAGTATAGGCACTGTGGGTATAAAGATTTCTGTAGTAAGAGAATGAAATCAAAAGAACTGTCACTTCTGTCACTAAGGCAGAGAAAACCCTTATGGCACAAGGGTTTAAGGCGGTGACAGTACCGCCGGGCAACTGTCACCTAACTGTCACTAAATCCAAAGAACTGTCACCAAAACACAGACAGCGCAGATTTGTGCAGTCGAAAAAAAGCTGAGTCCACATCTGGACTCATTGGAAAGGAGGCGAAAACCATGAGAGTTATGGATATTGACAAAGATACCCTGTTCCGTCCCTGTGACTTCACCAACGGACGCTACTACGGAATGTCCTGCTACAACCGCAAGAACCAGTCACCTGTGCTGATTATGATGAGCAAGTCCAGCAATCCACCCCATTGGTTGGTGGTGGACGGTTACAAGCAGATGTTCTATCTCTGCTACGCTGATGCAGTCGATTACTGCAAGCGTATGGGATACACCCAGTCCAAACGCTGACCGGGAGGGGCGGTCATTATCTTCACACCTATAACTGTGGAAAACGGCTGCTTGCCCTCACGCACAAAATTGCGATTTCAAAAGGGGTATTAACCCTTTATGAAACGAAACTACACAAACCAACATTTCAAGGAGGAAAAACACATGAATTACCCTTTAATGCAAAACAAGAAAGCAAAAAACATTCTGAACCCGACCACTTCCAGCTACTCTGATGAGTACGCACAGAGAATGTGCAGCCTGTACCTGTCCGATGAAATCCACAAGGATGAAAACGGGCATCTGCACAAGTATTTCCGTCTTCACGCAATGCAGCCACACAGCATTGAGGATGCGCTCGCATATGACATCAAATGCCCGGACAGTGGACGCTCACACAATCTGAAGCAGATTGGCAGGGTTCTCAATTACCATGACCTCGGTCTGTACAGATGCCCCATTTGTGACAAGAAATAAGGAGGAACACGATTATGAATATTGTAGGAAATGAATTTTACACAGGACAGCCGGAATACCATGACGCATTCTGGGATGTGATGCGTGGCAACGACTACTGCATCGACAAACTCGCCAAAGGGCGCAGTTCTCACACCGACACCTACTCCATGCCTGCGACTTCAAGCAACAAGTACACCAAGGCTATCGAACAGGAAAGTCTGTTCCGTCAGATAGGCACGGCGGTCAATGCCTTCAACTCCAACTACCGCATTCTGGCAAAGGACTGCAATGACCTTGCTCAGTTTGTGCCAGAGGACGGTCAGATTCCGATTTACGATGCCGTAAACGATTTTACGAGATATACCGTGGAAACCTACAAGCTGGCAGCCTTTGTGAAGCTGGATGATGATTTTATCCACGATGCCACCTTTGACATTGAGAAGTACCTCATCGGCAGACTGGCAAAGAACTTTGGCAGAGCGGAGACCAAGGCTTTCATCACTGGCACCGGGGAGCAGATGCCTACAGGAATTCTCCACGATACCAAGGGGGCGGAGGTGGCTCTTACTGCCGACACCCTCACCTATGACGATGTCATCAGTCTGTACTTCTCTGTGAAGTCTGAGTACCGCACAAGCGGTGTGTGGCTCATGAACGACACTACGGCTATGGCTCTCCGCAAGCTGAAGGACACAGACGGCAACTACCTCTGGAATGCCAACTCGGATACCATTCTCGGCAAGCAGGTCATTATCTCCGAGTTCATGCCAGATGCCGGGAAAGGCAGCAAGCCGATTGCATTTGGTGATTTCAGCTATTACTGGATCATCTGCAAGAAGCCTGTTACCGTCCGCACCATCAAGGAGAAGTTCGTCACCCTCGACCAGATCGGCTACCTTGCCTTTGAGTTCCTCGATGGCAAGCTGATTCGCCCCGATGCCGTGAAGGTTATTGCAATGACAGATTAAACACATGGCGATGCCTGTGGTGGATGCTGTATCTGCCACAGGCGGATGCCATATCTGATAGAAAGAGGTGGGATTATGAACCAAACACAGCAGAATACTCATATCACCCATACTTCTATCGGTGGAACGATGTATATTGTGGAATCCAAGGTCAGCGATACTGCCAAAGAAACTGCATATTCCAAAGTGAAACGACTGATTCTGAGCAATGTAGGCACTCCACTCAAAGTATCAGAAAGTTCACAATATCTCGAAAAATACAACTCGACTTCTGCCTGATAGTACGGTAATATCGATATACCGATGGGGAGGCTGTCGGAAAGGATGATGAAAATGGAAAAAAATACGCTGATGACAACGGTTTTACGAACACGCAGTATTTCGTGGACGATGGCTACAGCGGCACAAATTTTGACCGTCCCGATTTTCAGCGTTTGATGGCATTAGTAGACGAAGGTTCTGTGGGCATCATCATCGTAAAGGATATGAGCAGACTCGGAAGAGATTATCTGAAGGTCGGCTACTACACCGAGATGGTGTTCCCAGAATCGGATATCCGTTTCATCGCCATCAACAATGGTGTCGACAGTGCCAGTCAGCAGGACAGCGATTTCACCCCCTTCCTTAATATCATAAACGAATGGTATGCCAAGGACACGAGCAAGAAAATCCGTGCCGTATTCAAGGCAAAAGGACAGGCTGGCAAGCCACTCTGCACTCATGCGCCATACGGATATGTGAAAGACCCAGAGGATAAAAATCACTGGATTGTGGATGAGGAATCGGCTGCGGTGGTTAAGGAAATTTTTCATTTATGTATTTCCGGCTACGGACCGACTCAAATTGCCAAGGAACTGCAAAAGCGTAGGGTGCTTACTCCTGTGGAATATGCTAAAAACAACGGTAGGAATGCCCCTGCGCTCAAGCAGACCTATGATATTTACAAGTGGACTACTTCAACGGTCGTTCATATTCTGGAACGGCAGGAGTACCTTGGCAACACGGTCAATTTCAAAACTCATCGCAAATCCTACAAATTGAAAAAACAAATCAAGAATGACAGGGATGAGTGGCAGATATTCGAGGGCACGCATGAAGCCATCGTTGATAAGGAAACTTTCGACATCGTGCAGCGTATTCGAGATGGCAGACGAAGGTTTACTCCGATGGGCGAAATGCCCACGCTCTCTGGCATGGTGTATTGTGCCGACTGTGGCAGTAAAATGTACCAAGTCCGTGCAAGAGGCTGGGAACATGATAAGGAACATTTAGTCTGCTCCACCTACCGCAAGCGTGGCAAGAGCCACTGTACCTCGCACCAAATACGGAATGTGGTCATAGAACAGCTTCTTCTGGATGATCTGCGCAGAGTGACCGCTTATGCCAGAGAGCATGAAGCTGAGTTCATTCAGCTTGTTACCAACACCTCGGAAAAGGCTCTAAACCGTGAACTACGCAGCAGTCAAAAAGAATACGAACAGGCAAAGGCTCGTATCACTGCCCTTGATAAAATTATTCAAAGGCTTTACGAGGACAATGTGGTCGGCAAGATAAGCGATGAGCGTTTTGCCAAGATGGCTGCAACTTATGAAGCAGAGCAGAAAGGGCTGGAGACTCGCATTGCCGAACTGGACGAATTTATTACCACGGCAAAAGAAAAATCCCTCAATGCTGAATACTTCCTGTCATTGGTTCGGAAGTACACGGACATCAAGGAATTGGATGCAGAAATCATTCGAGAATTTGTGGAAAAGGTTATCGTGTTCAAAGCAGAAAAGGTCGATGGTCACAGGGTGCAGCGTATTCAAATCATTTACAACTGCATCGGAGCAGTAGAAATTCCGAGTAAGCATGAAAAAACGGCATAGCCGATAATCTCGACTATGCCGAATTTCCAAGGATTATAAATCCCTAAGACGCACCACCTAATTGGACATCGCTTTTTATTATGGAAAATTTTATTTTCCCATTTTTATTTTTAATCAGTGTACAGCCATACAGCGCCTTTTTCGGCCCCTTCCACCACTTTCCGGTACTGTTTCATAATGCCGTAGGCAGGATGGTCCGGTTTTACGATTTCTGCCTTCCGGCGTGCCAGCTCTTCCTCCGAGACTTCCACTTCCAGCAGGTGCTTGTTCAGGTCGATGTGGATCATATCCCCGTTCTTGACGCAGGCAATGGGCCCACCGTCCCAGGCCTCAGGAGAGATATGGCCCACACAGGGACCTCGGGAAGCACCGGAAAAACGGCCATCGGTAATCATGGCCACGGATTTTTGCAGCCCCATGCCGATGAGCATGGCCGCAGGAATGGACATTTCCCGCATGCCCGGACCGCCTTTAGGGCCTTCGTAGCGGATGACCAGTACGGAGCCCGGTTTCACATCGGAGTGCAGCAGGCAGTCCATGACTTCTTCCTCGGAATCAAAGACCACTGCCGGACCCCGATGCTCGAACATGGCAGGGTCCACGCCACTCTTTTTCACCACCGCGCCTTCCGGCGCCAGATTGCCGTAGAGCACGGAGAAACAGCCCTTTTCCTGGAGAGGATGCTCCAGGTCGTGGATGATGTTCCGGTCTATGGGGCGGGTAAACCGGTCCAGGGCTTCCTTCAGGGTGCCGCCCATGGCCAAGGGGACTTCTGTATGGAGGAATTTTTCCAGGGTCTTCAGGCTTCCCAGGGCGCCGCCAGCCTTGCCGTAATCAATCAGGTTGTATTGGGAAGAAGGCTTAAATTTGGCAATCAGGGGTACCCGTTCCTGAATGGCATCAAATTCTTTCAGATTCAACTTCACCCCGGCTACTTTGGCGATGGCCTGGATGTGCAGGGCAAAGTTGCTGGAACCGCCGGCAGCAGAGGTATGCATAATGCCGTTTTCCAGGGACTCCCGGGTCATAAAGGTTTTGGCCGGAATCTGCTGCCGGGTCAGTTCCACAATCCGTTCGCCCACGTCCCGGGCCTGTTTGAATTTGGCGGATACGCAGAAGGGCATGGTGGCGGAACCAAAGGGCGCCAGGCCGATGGCTTCAGCAAACACTGCCATGGTATTGGCCGTGCCGTACATGGAGCAGGTACCGCAGGAAGCGCACATATTCTGGCGGTAGCGGTGGAAGGTTTCCTCGCTGATTTTGCCGGCTTTCCATTTGCCGATAGATTCCTTCAGGTCCGGGGTGGTGTAGACCACACCGTCTTCCTCGTAGGGCAGCATGGAACCCGGGGGCAGAAACAGGCTGGGCAGGTTCAGGGAAGCGGCGGCCATGAGCATGCCGGGAACAATCTTGTCGCAGGCACACAGGAATACCAGGCCGTCAAAATTGTGGGCCCGCACCATGGTTTCGATGGAGCCGGCAATCAGGTCCCGGCTGGGCAATACGTACTGCATGCCCCGGAGCTGGGCCATACCGTCGCAGGGAGCGGGCACGTTAAATTCGGCGGGAGCGCCGCCGGCCGCCCATACCCCTTCCTTCACGTACTGGGCCAGTTCCTTTAAGGGCTTATGGCCGGGGTTTACTTCATTCCAGGAATTGACGATGCCAATAATGGGCTTGTGCAGGTCCTTATCCCGGTACCCGCAGGCATTCATCAGGCCTACGTAATAGGCCTCTGCATTGGGATCAATATGACTCATAATTTATTACTCCTTTCAAATAGGCAGTTTGCAAAATACCAGTTTTACCGGAGCATTTCTGCCGTGTACAATTCGTTTTCGTATATTACCTGACGCATAATATCCATGAAATCCGTTAGATATTGGGGACGGCTGGAAAGCTCCGGCCAGACAATAGACAGATTGACCGTCCGTTCCCAGCCGGCAATGCGAAAGACCAAAAGCCGCTGTTCCTCTGCCCTGCCCCGGTTATAGGCTGCCACCTGGGACAGGATGGTCTGGGGACAAAAGGCCGCCGCCAGTGACCGGCCGCAGAGGGAAATTTGGGTTTCGTAATCACTGACGCTGAACTGCTGGGTAAAGACGATGCCCTGCTGCAGCAGAAAGTGATGACACAGAGCGGCAAAACTGCTGCCTTCCCGGTTGCCGGTAAGGGGCAGACTGGGAAAGGCTGCCAGGTCCAGGAAATCTCCGGATACGGGAGGGCGGCGGTCCGTGCTGCCGGGCAGGTGCTGCTGGAGAAATTTTTCCGTAGCCAGCAAGAATACCTGGTCCCGGGAAACCGTTTCAGAGTGGAGAACGGGATCCGCTTCGTAATTAACGCCTAAAAATAAATCCAGTTCATTATTAATTAGCCTTTTTTCTAAGGAAACGTTGTCATCCAGCACCACGGATACTTCCACATGGGGATAGCGGCTTTGGAAACGTTCATAGATTTCCGGCAGCAGTACCCGGCCCCGGGAACTGTTGATACCCAGGGTCAGGGAACCCAGGCTCTCCTGCTGAACCTGTTCCAGCCGGGACTTCAGGTCATGCTCCAGGATTTCCACTTTCCGCAGGGTTTCAAATACCATACGTCCTGCCGGCGTCAGGGTAAGTTTGGGGGACCGCTTGAACAGTTCCACATTCAGTTCCTTTTCAAACTGTTTGATATTCTTGCTCAGGCACTGCTGGGTTACAAAACCCCGTTTGTCGGCTTTGGTAAAATTCATTTCTTCCACCGTCAGCAGGAACAATTTTTGCATGGTTTTCAAGCAATCACCCCATTTGAGATTTTAGCGGAACAGGCTGATAACCACCGTTGCCAACAGTCCGGCAAAAGCCATTACGTGCTGTCCAACGCAAAGTGTTTTTAAGGAAGTTTTGGTATCGTAGCCAAACAAGTTGGCGAATACCCAGAAATAGCTGTTGTTTACATGGGAACCGAAGCCGCTGCCTGCACAAATGGACAGGAATGCTACAATCGGATCTATGAGCCCGTTCTGCATCAGGGGCAAGGTCAGGGTGGAAGCTACAATAACAGCCACCGAAGAAGAACCCTGAACAAACTTGGAGAACCCGCAGATCAGGAAGGGAATCAGGATAATGGGCAGGGACATGCTGCTGAGTGCATTGGCCATTACCGTGCCTACACCGGTGAGATCAATGACCTTGGCCAGGGCACCGCCGGCAGCGGTAATGAAAATTACCGGACCGGAGGGGGTCAAGGCTGTAGTCATGGAAGCAAACACTTCTTCCCGAGGAATGGAACGGTACAGCATCAAGATAGCCGAAATGATACCCAAAGCCAGAGCAATGTTCTTATCGCCTAAGACTCCAGTCACCGCCAGGACAGAACTGCCCTTGGGCAATACCATTTTACAAGTTGTATTCACCAATATCAACACGATGGGGACCAGGATAGGAATAATGGACTGAATGAAGGAAGGCATGGGCAGGTTATTGGGCTGCTCCTTTTCTTCTGCCAATTCCTGAACCTGTTCTTCCATTTTGGCAGCTGCACTCTTAGTGAACCAGCCCTCCGGCTTCGGGGCAATAAACAAGCGGCAGAAGGCCAAAATAGCTACGCAGTCTACAGCGGAAACAATCAGGCCCCACAGAATGGATTCACCCAGGTCAATACCCAGGATGGAAACAATGGACAAAGGCGCCGGCGTAGGAGCCACAAAAGTGTTGGTGGTCAGAAGGGACAGCGCCAAAGCCGTGGCCAGGGAACCCAGACCCAAACCGCTTTTCTTGGAAACAACCTTCACCAGCGGTGCCAGCATAATCAGGGCTACATCACAAAATACATGAATGCTTACCAGGAATCCGGTGGCACTTAAAGCAATATCCGCCTTTTTCTTGCCGGTAACCTTCAGCAAGGTGGATGCAATGCGCTGGGTGGCGTTGGATTTGTCCAAATAGTCCCCCAGGATAGCGCCAAAAATAATGACAATACCAATACTCTTACAAATTCCCCCAAAGCCCGTGGCGATGGTGTCGATGGCTTTCTGGGCCGGCAGGCCACAGCCTACGCCGATGATCAGTGCCCCCAGAAGCATGGACATGAAGGGTCCGATTTTTGTTTTGATCATCAAAGTCAGCATAATTGCCAGGCCAATCAGAAATGGAATCATCAGTGCCATAACTATTTACCCCTTTTCTCTTTGTTAGATTGGATTTAACTCCGTTGTGCAACCTACACTTACCGCACCACAATAGTGCTTTCCCATCCCCTGTACGCTGCCTTACAGGAACCTGGTTCCTGCATCCTTTGGAAACACCGCCGCGCAATGGCAGTGCCTCAGCGAAAAGACGCCTGAATGTTCTGATAAACTCCGGCGCATTCCCTTTCCCTGACAAAGGATTTCCGATACCCTCCCTTCCTGTTAGGACTTGGACTGTTCCATTCCGAACAACAGACCGTACACAGGATTTGTTCAGCTACAACTTAACATCATTTGAGGTAAAATAAAAACAACCTTTTAGCGTATTTCCACAACTTTCCGTTGTACCACAAGGGATGGACCGCTTTTCTTTTTTCTTCAATAAATATAGTTGCGGCGCAAAAAAAGCACCCTCCTGATAATAGGAATGGGTGCTGCACAAAATTATAGGGGTAATTATAGGCGGCCAATGGCTTCCAGAGCCAGCCGGGACCGTTCACATTCGCTTTCCAGCATGGTAACCTGGCAGCATAGGGGGCTGCCCTTCATTTTTTCTGAAGCATAGCTGAGGCCGTTGGTACGCTCATCCAAAAAGGGCTTGTCAATCTGCTGGGGATCCCCCAGGAGAATAACCTTGGTGCCCTTCCCTGCCCGGGTAATGATGCCCTTCACCTGGTTAGGGGTCATATTCTGGGCTTCATCGATGATCAGGTAAATCTTTTCCAGGGAACGGCCCCGGATAAAGTTCAGGGCTTCCATCTGAATCAGGTTCCGGTCAAAGACTTCTGCCAGAACGCTTTCCAGTTCCAGTTCATCGTCATACCGGGCCGTATCGTCCTTATCCAGCAGCTGTTCCAGATTATCCATAATGGGCCGCATCAGGGGAGAAATTTTTTCCTGTTCGTCCCCTGGAAGAAACCCAATATCCGTATCAAACTGGGCATTGGGCCGGCAGATCAGAATCCGCCGGTATTCGCCGCTGGGGTGATCCAGCAGCTTCTCCAGCCCCACGGCCAGGGAATAGAAGGTTTTGGCCGTACCTGCCTGCCCCTTGATAATTACCAGGGGAACTTCGTCCGCCGGCTTCATCAGAGCTTCCTGCATAAAATACTGGCCCGCATTCCGGGGCTTGACCCCATAGGGCGTATCCTTGGCGTAGGCAAGGGGCACCACCCGGTCCCCCCAAACCCGACCCAATTGGGTTTTCCGCAGGGAGGCGTCAGCCCGCAGCAGGATAAACTCATTCTGGTAAACCGTTACCGGCAGAACCTGCCCCGCCGCATCGCATTGGTACAACTGAGAAACGGGAATCCCCTGCTCCCCAAACCGGTCAAAGAACGGCTCCGGCACATAGCATTCCTGCCGGCCCCGGTACTGCTGCTCTCCTGTAAGAACCTGCTGGGAACTGAAATCCTGGGCCTCAATGCCCAGCAGCTGGGCTTTCGGCCGCAGTACCAGGTCCTTGGTTACCAAAATGGGTTTCTGGTCCCGAAGGTGGAAACAAACTTTAAGGATTCGGTTATCCCCCTTGTCCTCCGGCAGCCCTTCCGGCAGCTCCTCATGAATGCAGTTAGGTTCTACCCGAAGCCTGCCGCCGTGGGGCAGTGCCGCCCCGGCAATCAGGTCATCCTGCCGTCTCAGGTTTTCCAGGTAACGGATTACCTTCCTGGCATTATAGCCCTTTTCTCCCTCTGCCTTTTTAAGCCCGTCCAATTCTTCCAGGACCACCAAAGGCAGAACCAGTTCGTTGTCCTCAAAGCACTCCAAAGCACCGGGGGACTGGATCAGCACATTGGTATCGATTACATAGATTTTTCCCATAGGTACGCCGCCTTTCTTTTACAGCCAAAGCTTCTCAAGAAATGGTTCCTAGGGATACCCTATCAAAGAAAAGTAGGAGAAACAGCAAGAAAGGGTAAAGATTGGGTAATATCTGAAATTTTTACTCCGTCAGGGCCTGGTTCAATGCCTTCAGGATATGGCCGCGCTGTACATATTGCTTTCTATACATAGCCGTATGCTCCCCATTGGGCATAAATTCATCCCGTACCGCCAACTGACGCTGCAAAGCGTCCTTCAAATTGGGCACATCGCCTACAGCGTAGGCAGCTACCACACAGTTGGTGGGAACGGCGCCGCCGGCTACCTGAAGGGTTACCACCCGGGTATCCAGCATATCCGCCTTGATCTGGTTCCACAGGGCATCCCGGCTGCCCCCTTCGGTAATGGTCAGCTGGGACAGGTCAATCCCTGCTTTCCGATACCGGTCGGTAATTTCCATATAATCGTAGCCGATGCCTTCCAGTACGCAGCGCCACAGTGCCCCCTGGTCAGAATCCAGGGTAAGCCCGGTAAAGGTGCCCCGAACATGAATATATTCCCCATTGCTGCCGGTAAGATAGGGAATAAACAGGGCCCCGTTGCAGCCAGCGGGATGGGCTTTGGCCAGCCGGTCCAATTCTCCATAGTACAAATCATCGGTTTCCTTGCGGGCAATGCTGTCCTTGAACCAGCGCAGGGCCAGCCCTCCAGTCCGGACCATGCCCCAGTAGAAATACGTGCCGGGCAGGGTACCGGAATTGAAAATCAAATTGTTGCCGGGAGAAGACAGGGCGGGAATGATGCCGTCCGTGGCTGCACAGAACATGGAACAGGTGCCGGCCACGTCCACCGCCCGGCCCGGTTCCAGAATGCCGCTGCCCATCATGGACTCCATGGTATCCCCGGCCCCGGCACAAATGGGAATTCCAGCAGGAAGACCCGTTTCCGCAGCATCGGCTGCACAAAGGGTACCGATAATATCCCAGGGCTTCACAATCCGGGGCATGTACTTGGGGTCAATACCCAGGATAGAAAGCTGCTCCGGAGACCATTCCTTCTTGAGGACGTTATAGCCTAGGCCCCAGCCGGACATGGTACCCCAATCCACAAAAGCTTCCTCACCGGAAAGCCCGGCCAAATGCATCAAAATATAAGGGCAATTGTGAACGAACTTCACGCCCCGTTCCCGGACTGCTGGAATATTTTTGAGAAACCAGCGAGCGTACATGGCAGGAAACATAATATGGGGTTCCGGATTCCCAGTTTCTTCCGCCCAAATGGATAAATGCTGGGCCTTCAGTGCTTCCACATCGTCGGAAGTCCGGCTGTCCAGGTAGTTGATATAGGGAGAAATGGCGTTGCCCTCTGCGTCCACACAAACAATGCCGCAGATAACGCCGTCCCCCATAATGGAACGGATCTGGCCCACGTCCAGTCCCTTGGCTGCCATTTGCCGGCTGCAATCCCGCATACATTGTTTAATCAGCTGATAATATTCCCCCACATCCATCTGTACCCAGCCCGGCTGCGGGTAGAGCAAGGTGGTAGGAGCCGTTGCCATAGCCACTTCCTGGCCTGCCTCATCGTAAATGGCAACCTTCACACTTTGGGTTCCTGCGTCAAACCCCAGATAATATTTTTTGTCCATACTGACACCGTCCTTTACGGCAGCCCTAGAAATAATGCTGCCAAGTTCCCCTCTATCATAACAAAAAACTGCCGGATCCGGAAAACATTTTCCCGGCGTCCGCAGGACAAAAAAGATGAGAAAAATGCATGGAAAGGCACAAAGAAAAAAGTGAAAAATATTTCATACCAGCAACAGGGTCTATAAATGGCCTGATGTGAAAAGAAATACAGAAAAAACCAGAAATCACAGGGATTTTATGCATAAATAGCTAAAATTATAGGCACATGGATAAGAATAAAAGAAGTACCTGGAATAAGGCAGCCTGCGGTCAACCTTTCTGCCCTAAAACAACAGCCCAGCACGTTCCCGGGTTCTCCCGGAACGCGCTGGGCTATTTGACTTTACATACACGCTTGAAGGAGACTAAAAAGGTAAAAGAAAAACGCCTGAGCGATTTCTCACTCAGGCGTTTGCCTAACCGGCAGCTTCCTATCCTCCCGGACCGTTTCCAGTCGAGTACTTTCGGCGTATGAAGGCTTAACTACTGTG
>PPYE01597453.1_pt1 | contig 25924 bp, 16 predicted proteins | sample 1559881 | NCBI WGS metagenome assembly PPYE01 (sample SAMN08240022, study PRJNA423297) | Human gut metagenome, whole genome shotgun sequencing project. | reverse complement strand
GCACCGTACAGGCCGCAGGCATGAGCGCCGTCACCATCCGGCAGGATTCCGGCGCCGATATTTCCTTTGCACTGGATAGCGCGCAGACAGAAGAGGGCGCCCTGGCAGAGGGCGCGCGCGTACGCGCCACCTATGAGGGCGAACTGGACATGGGCCTTGCGGACGGCGTGACGCTTTTGAAGCTGGAGCTTTTGGAGGCAGCCCCTGCCCCCTCTTCCAGCGCAGCACCCGTTTCGGGCCAAAGCATCACCGGAGAAGTGGTGGGCGCCGCCACCTCCAGCCTGTCTATTCTGGCAGAGGGCGACATGATGTGCGATTTCGATTTTTCCGACACCGGCTGGCCCACCGCCAATGTGCCGGGCGGTGTAACGGTAGGCGCGCGGGTGACGGTGTATTACACTGGCACGCTGGGGGGAGATGACTGCGTTGTGACGCTGATCGACGCGGCATAAAAGCCTTCTTCTTCAAAAATAGATACTAATTTAGAAAATCCGCATAAATACAAGTAACTATCAGTAAAACAGCGAAAGAAAAATAAGGGAATTTGCAACAAATGTAAGAGCCAGATGTAACGATTTATAAAAAGAAATATAGAGTTATAAGAAAAAGACGCTTGAAACAGAGCGTCTTTTTCTATGTCGTGAAACGGCGCGCCATTCCATTTCTGCTTGGTTACTCTAACCTTATCAGGCAATGCTCTGTCAAGGGCGTGTTGCGTGAGCAATGCTAAATAGCACCCTTTACAAAGCATGGACTGATAAGTAACTTTTCAAAAGCAGAAAAGAAATAACAATGCTTAATAACAGCATGATATAATACAAACAAAGATAATTTGGAGTTAAGGAGAATAGATATGAGTCAGCATATTACTGTAGTAGATTACAACCCGCTTTGGCAAGAAAAATATGAGAAAGAAGCTCGGTTAATTAGAAAGATTCTTGCAGATAATTGCATTGCAATCTACCATATCGGGAGCACCTCTGTAAAAGGTTTAGCGGCAAAACCTATTATTGATATTATGGTTGCAGTAAGAAGTCTTGAAAAAGTAGATAATGTTGCAAAAGACTTTAAAAAATTAGACTATGAGTATCTCGGTGAATTTGGTATTAAAGGTAGGCGGTATCTTCGCAAAGGTGGAGATGAGCGAACACATCAAATTCATATTTTTCAAATGGACGATTGGAACAATATTGGAAGGCATCTTGCGTTTTGCGATTATATGCGCACACATGAAAAAGAGCGAAAGGAATACGCAAAAATTAAAATAGAGCTTGCACGTAGGTTTCCTTATAATATTGATGGATATTGTAAGGGAAAAGAAAATTTCGTAAGTAGCATAGAAGAACTTGCGCTTTCCCACTTTGATGGAGCATGGGACAAAATGTATATTGCTGCGAGAAAAGTACAATGTGAAAGAAAAATTTCTTCGCTAATTGAAGCAGGTAGTATTTCTGCCGCAATTTTAACCTCAAAAGGGAATATCTATGTTGGTGTTTGCATTGATACTGCTTGTTCTTTGGGAATGTGTGCAGAAAGAAATGCCATTGCAAACATGATTACAAATGGAGAAAGTGCTATTTGTCGTGTTATAGCTATTGACCAAAATGGCAAACCTATTCCGCCTTGTGGTGCTTGCCGAGAATTCATGACACAATTAATGCCAGATAATTATCATGATATTGAAATTATATTGGATTACGAAAACAAAAAAGTCGTTACATTAGGAGATATTACTCCTGACTGGTGGCTATAAGGAAAACATCAGCCTTGTTTTCTACATAAAAAGGGAATGTCCTTTCACAAAGGCCCGGCAAAAAAGAGTTTCTGCGATGCCGCAAAGTAAAACGCCTGCGTATAGCACGTAAGCAGGCGCTGCCAGAGGCCTGCGGGAAATTCTCTGCTGCGCAAAATGGGTTTCCCCATGCCCCGGATGCAGAAGGCAGAAAATCCCCCATGGCAAGCCTGACGGCCGCCATGAAGGATTGTTTGCGCGCTTTGCCGGAATGATAAGGTAAAATGATTTTTTCGTCCCACCCGGCTTTAGCCGGGCCTTTGTGTTTTACAGATAATTCACCGCCAGAATAGCGGCCCCCAGCACCGTAAGAACCACACCCGTAGCGCGGTTCAGCACGATAGGGCTTGCCTTGTTGGCAAACTTTGCCGCCACCTGTGCCCACAAAAGAGTAGATGCCACGCAGAACACAAGGCACCACACGTCCGGCGCACCGCCGATGGCAAAGTGGCTTACCGCGCCTGTAAAGGCTGTAAACGTCATAATAAACACGCTGGTGCCCACGGCCGTTTTCAGCTCAAAGCCCAGCACACTGGTGAGCACCAGAAGCATCATCATGCCGCCGCCCGCACCGATAAACCCGCAGATAAAGCCCACCAGCACCCCGCATGCCACAGATTGGAAAAAGCGCTTGCGCGCACTGACGGCAGCCATATTCTCTTTGGTGGTCATCACCGGGCGCACAATGAACTTAACACCCAGCAAAAGCGTCATAAACACGGAAAAACCGCCCATAGTGCTGCTGGGCACAAGGCTGGACACCCAGCTTCCCACCAGTGTAAAGCACAGCACCGCAGCCATCATCACAAGGCCGTTTTTTACATCCAGATTCTTGTTTTTCCCATAGGTATATGCGCTGACGGCACTTGCCAGCACATCGCTTGCCAGTGCAATGCCCACGGCCTCATACGCGGGTACCCCAAGAAAAGTGATGAGCATGGGGCTGATAACCGCAGCCGCGCTCATGCCCGCAAAGCCTGTGCCAAGGCCCGCGCCCACGCCGGCCAGAAAGCAGATGAAAAATTTATACAGCATCGTTGCCCTCCTCAAGCGCCTTCCGGGCGTTTTTCAGCAGTTTTCCAAAGGCGCTTTTCAGGGCGGCCCGCTCGGCCGGGGCAAGGCCCTTTTGCAGCGCAGTAAAAAAAGCCTGCTGTGCACGACGCCCTTTTTCCACCACTGGCTCTGCTGCCGGGGCAAGGCGCAGATGCGCGGTTTTCCGGTTGCCCGAAAGGTACACCCGCTGCAGATAGCCGCGCGCCTGAAGCGTTTTCACCGAGGCCGACACATGGGACTTTGTAAGATGGCGCACTTCTACAATGTCTGTGGCCGTGTCATAAGCCGGGTTGTTGGCCAGAAACAAAAGGATGTTCATCTCCATGCGCGTAAGCGAATACTCGCTGCACACGGGCTCCAGTTTTTCCTGATACAGCCGCTTGAGCAGCGGCAGGCCCTCCCAGTATTCTGAAAGCATCGCGCAGCCCCCCTTAGTTCTTTTTTGAACAATCATACTACACGATTATAGGCCGTATACTACGCTTTGTCAAGAAAGAATATCCGTTTTATATTTTTAGTTATATAAACAGATGACTTCTTTTCCAATTATATTCGCCACAAATACGGTGCCAAAAATTGCTATAAAAAAATATCCGTACACAGGTATTCCTGTATGCGGATATCCTTTTAATTTAATATATCCAATTCCCTTGCGACTACTCCACGTTGGCATGGCGTAATGCCATTTCTGCATTAGTCACTTGCATAGCATCCATCAACTCCAGCACCACCATGTCAAAAAATAGCCCTGATGCCTGTTCAAATAGTGTACCTAGGGGTTGGATAGAACGCCGACGCTTCCTTTGCTCTTTTAACGGAGCTTCCAGCTCAATTGTGATATCCGCCATTTTTGCAAGGATACTGTCTTTCTCAGCCGTCACAGTTGTCAGCTTAGCCCCTAGTTTTTTGGCGCGGCGGGCACGCCCAAGTAGCGTTTCACTTTCACCAGATCCACTACATATGACAAGCATGGCATTGCTTGATACTGGCGGCGCCAGTACATCACCAATCACGGCACTGGAAAGGCCCAAATGCATTAACCTCATGCAAAAAGCTCTGGCCTGAAGACCGCTACGTCCCAGTCCATCACAGAATATCCTGTCGGCTTTCATCAGTTCCTCACACAGCGTTGTGATTTGCTGAGGATCGATTTTTTCCAGCGTCACTTGTAGTTCATTGAAAATGCGTTTCTGATACCGCATCATTTGTTCTCACTCTTTCGGAGAATTTGCCGGGTAATCAGCGAACAAGTCTTTATTATGCCCATACAATTCTCTATATATTGAAAAATATTCTTCGTAAATACGAACATGTTCTGCAATGGGTTCTATCGGTGTTTGACTGAAATGTACGACGGCTGCACATGCCTCTTCATAGGAGGAAAAATATCCTGTACCTACCGCCGCCGTTGCAGCCGCTCCCACACAAGACTGCTCTGCTTCCTTGGTGGTATATATAGGTTTATTAAAGGCGTCCGCTTCCATCTGCAAGAATAGTTTACCTCGTGCACCTCCGCCAGATGCAATCATAGTTTCCGGCTCTGCATGTACTACACTTTTCAAGACTTCCATGCAGTTTTTAAGGCTGTATACAACACCTTCCATTGTGCTACGTACAAAGTGTGCGCCTGTATGGCTCATATTGATCCCCATAAACATACCTTTGGCCCGTGGGTCATTTTCTGGGCTGCGGCTTCCGTTCAAATAAGGAAGAAAAATTAGGCCGTCACTGCCTACTGGCGCCTTTATTGCCATTTCGTCTAATTGGCCAAATGAAAGACCTGAGAAAATATTTTTTGCCATCCATTTCATAGCCGCACCGCCGCACAAATTACAGCTCATCAACATCCAGAGATCTTCTTTTACATGACAAAAAGTATTCGTGCGGAACAAATCATCACAAAGCGGGCTGTTCATGGCACAAGTGACTTGACAAGATGTTCCGATATTGGCTACCCAGGGACGGAGCGGTGAAATCATTCCTGTACCCACTTCATGCATCAACGTATCGCCGCCGCCATATATTACGGGGATGCCCCGGCGCAATCCGGTAGCCCTAGCACATGGTTCCGTTAACATACCTGCTATTTCATACGATTCATGACATTCCGGAAACAAAGCCATGTCCATACCAAGCCGTGAAATAATCTGATTCGCCCATGTGCGTTCAGCCGTATCAAAAATAACAGCACTTGAAGCATCCGACATGTCTGTTCCATATTCGCCGCACATTTTGAAACGAATATAATCTTTTGGAAGTAAGATATGTCTAGCACGCATATAATTCTGTGGTTCGTTGCGCATCACCCACATCAAAGAACTGGCCAAATATCCCGTACTTAGGGTATTCATGGTAACCGCATTGAAAACAGAAGGCGGGACCAGACGATATATCTCACCGATCTCTTCTATAGAACGCTGATCTTCCCAGATAATCGCAGGGCGCACTGGCCGACCGCTTTCATCTGTAAGAATAAGGCCATGCATCTGCCCGGAATAACCGATACCGGCCAAATCTGCTGCCTGCCGTGGATATTTTTGCACTAGTTCACGAAGTGTTTCCTTCGTCGCACACCACAGCACATCTGCGTCCTGTTCCGCCCAGTCGGCTCTGGGTTTTTGGACGTCATATTTTCGCTGCGCTATCCCGAGAATAGTTCCCTCCATATCCATGAGAATAGATTTTACGCTGGATGTTCCTACATCAATCCCCAAAAAACAAGTCATTTCTTCACCCCTGTTCCTCGCCAGTTGTTACTATACGCCTTCTAGCTGTTGTGACAGCGCAAGCACTGCGGCCTCCGGATCTTTTTGATTACAGATACCCCCACCTACAATTACTATGTCCGGTTTCAGCACAAGGTAGCTTGCCAAACTTTCTACCGTAATGCCGCCTGCTACAGCCGTGCCAGCTCGACATACACATGTACTCACTTCACGCAAGTCATCCAATGGGGTACGGCCTTTTTTTTGCTGGTCCACACCAGTATGAATGGCAATATAGTCCACTCCGAGTCGTTCGAGTATCTGAACACGCTGAGAAATATTATCTACATCTACGCAAATCATGTCCGCTACCGTCTTTCCCCCATAACGCACAGCAGTCGATACACAATCAGCCACTGTAGCATCATCAGTCACCCCTAACACAGTAACGTAGTCGGCACCTGCCCGAAACATACTTTCCGCTTCCAATTCACCAGCATCCATGATTTTTCCATCACACAACAGTTCCAAGCTGGGAAAATGGCGACGAAAGCATCGCACAGCCTCCAGCCCATATTCTATCAACATGGGAGTTCCTATTTCCACAATGTCCACCTGTTTATGTATTTTTTTTAGTAACTCCAGAGCCTGTTCCATAGTCAGCGTATCAAGCGCCAGTTGCAACCGTGTTTTTCTCATCGCGCAATTCCCTTTCTATATACACTTGCATTTCCGGTATAGGCAGATGCAGGCACTGATACATAAATTGTGTATCCTGCAGTCGGTGCATCAAGCTACTAAACGCTTTCAAATGGCCGCTTACACTTTTAACCGCCACGCAAAATACCAGTTGGCATTGCACGGTTTTATCCGGATCATCCATTCGCATAAAGGGTACGGGATATTTTAGACGCAAAACACAGATACAGCTATGTTTCACCTGTTCTGCCGCAGCATGCGGCAAAGCCACAGGAACTGCGCTGGGCAGTCCCGTAGGAAAACTGCTTTCTCTGGCAATACACGCCTGTCTATATTCTTTTGTCACATAACCTCTGCGATATAGAGCCAAAGTGATATATTCTATGGCCTCCTGCCAGCACGTGGCTTTTCCTTCCTCTACAATAATATCCCACATAGTCCAAGCCTTCTGTTCTATTTTATGCATCTTGAAGATATTTGCGAATTTCTTCCAATGTTTCTTCTATCCCATAACCTGTGAGCAGCTCTATCCCATTGATTACTTTTACCTTCACAGCTGCTGGCACCTTTGTCACGGAAACTACCAAATCATAACGATTAATAGTTTCACAGCATGGGTCTCCGCGAAGGTCCAGCAGAGATGCTTTATCAATCGAGACATCAATGTGCTCTCTGTGACAGAAATCATAAATCACTTCAGACATTGCACTGGAAGATGCCAGTCCGGCACCACAAAGCGCTAACACTCTTTTTTTCATTTCGGTTCTCTCCTGGCATCTACTGTTTTCTGTTCTCTTCGTTTTCTTAGCATTAGTACCTGTGCCAATATAAGCATACCTAACGCTATGAGCAAAAGGCCGGAAAACCCAATTTTTGAAGCTACTGCAAACAAAAAAGCAAATGGTGTGCCTGCCGGGTCAAAATCTGCAATGAATAAGCCCGGCAGACTAGACACACCCAATTTCTCATAAGCCAATGTAGTCGCTGGCGCCAAATAGCTTGCTATCCACAGCCCACTTCCCAAACAAAGTGTACTGCCTACCCATGCGCGGAATACATTGCCTCGAAATACCGGCAGCATACATGCAATATAAAAACATACATTCAGCAGATCCAGCATAGGCAGAACCGTATTACCTGGCAATATCACAGACAATAGCACCATCGTGGGAACTAATAACAAAGCTACTGCGGAAACACCGGAATCCCCTACAGCAAGCGAGGCATCTAATCCTACCAGCATATGCCGAGAAGTATCTTTTACAAGCATATGCTTTTTCACGATGCCAGCTATATGATGCAACCCTTCTGTATACAATGAGGCCGCTTTAGGAATCAGATACATTGCCGCAGCCACACACAATCCCAAGCCTACACTTTGTACGGCCCCGGAAATGCCCCAAGCCGCAAGCCCCAACAAAAGTCCTTCTAGAAACCCCACTATCATACTTTCCCCTAACAGTCCTAGCCTGCGCTGCACCTTGGTGGTATCAAACGAAACACGGCGCACAAATGGAATGTGCTCCAGTAGCCAATCAATGGGATATGCGAAGAGAAGATAGCTGTTAGCAATAGGATGTGTAATGGTAACATGTTCTTCTAAGCTAAAATAATGCTGTGTGCGTTTGGCACCTACATCTGCCATAATCAATGCCCATATGTGCAACAATACAGCAGCTAGGAATCCGCTAACCAGGCTTCCTGAAAAAGTCCATATGATAACACCCATAGCTGCATTCTGATGCAGGTTGAAAATATCAATATTAATACAATCTGTCAGGTGTATCCGGTACATCAGCCAGTTTACAAAACAACACAGAGGAACAATGGCAAGCCCTATAACTGATACCATCCCCAATGCTACACAGGATGATCCGCCCAGTTCCACTGCGGCAAAGTGTCCAACGCCCTTATGTTGCAGTGCAGAGAGCGCCTGCTGTACCTGCGAGGTGAAGAACCGATCCAATACTAAGACCAGCATCAGGCCACTGCCCGCTTTAATGGCAGAACGCACAGACGACACCAAGGGCCGCCTACTCAAAACCAATACTGCGCAAATTGCTGCGAAAAGTGCCACACAATAATTGAGACACATCGTGTTCACCGGTCTGGTTCCTCTGCTTTCTATTGTTCTCTATAACTCAATATTCCCAGTCATACTGCGCATATCAGCCGCGCGTCATCTTCTGACGAATTTTTTTCACAAGCAGACGATGATTAAATCCGTTATTTTTCACAAAGTCTATATAGACTGCCAGAAGAATGACAACGCCCTGTACTACATACTGCCAAGAAGTATTAATACCTAACAAGTTCATTCCGTTGCTTAGTACACCAATCACAACGGCGCCTATCACAGTTCCCATCAAGCGGCCGCGGCCACCGCTCATACTGGTCCCTCCCAGCACTACAGCCGCAATCGCATCCATTTCCGCACTGGTTCCCATGTCCATAGTTGCCGCAAATGTACGGGCTGTGGAAAGCACACCTGCTATAGCGGCCAGCACACCGCTGTAAAGGAACACTAGAAACGTCACTTTTGCTACACGGATACCTGTATATCTTGCCGCCTGTTGATTGTCTCCTACAAAGTACACTCCTCGTCCAAACTGTGTCTTATTAAGAATGAATGAAGTAACAGCAACCACCAAAATAATAAGAAAAAACTGCACCGGAAGACCTAAGAGCTGCCCTGTTCCCAGAAAAGTATATTGCTTATCCAAAACGGAGATTGTTTTTGCCCCTGTATAAAGGCGAGCAATACCACGGCCTATATTCATGGTGGAAAGTGTGATGATAAAAGGCGGGATACTGGTTTTGCATGCAATTAGCCCATTCAGAGACCCAAATGTTGCACCACACAGAATACCGATGAGAATGGCAACCGGCACGGGCATGCCCACCCATGTGACCATGCCTGCACTGACACAACCTGCTACAGCAATCACAGAGCCCACTGAGAGGTCGATACCGCCCAGAAGAATAACAAGTGTCATGCCGCACGCCAAAAAAATGTTGATGGTGATTTGCCGCACGACATTGAAAAAGTTTGCACTTGTTGCAAAACTATCTGTCAGGAAGGATAATGCGATACACATGATGACAAGCCCGATCAGGATACCAAGGCATTCCCTGATATTTATCACAAGTCCCTTCAGACTCCTTTTTATTTTGCTCATAAGGGTTCTCCTATCTCTAATCTTTTTCCTGCGTTGCATACATCATGATTTTCTCCTGCGAGAATTCATCCCTCTGCAGGGTGCCTGTTGTATAACCATGGCTCATCACAACAATTCTATCGCTCATATTGATCAGCTCTGGCAACTCCGAAGAAACAAGGATGATAGACAATCCTTGCTGTGTAAGTTCATTAATAAGCCGATATATCTCCGTTTTTGTTTTCACATCAATACCACGAGTAGGCTCATCCAAAATCAGAATTCGTTTTGTGGACAACAACCATCGGCTGATAATTATCTTCTGCTGATTTCCTCCGCTGAGGCTAACGACTGGCTGGGCAAGACTAGCATATCTTGTATGCATCACCTCATCCACATATCGAGTTGTTAAGGCATACTCTTTTTCTGCGTCATAACGCCCGTAACTCAGGAACTGATCCATTACCTCCACCGTAGTGTTTCTGAGAATACTCTGCACAGGGAATATCCCTTCCTGTTTACGGTCTTCCGGAACAAAACCAAACCCCAATGAAATAGCCTGTTTAACGGAGTGGATGTGCACCAAAGCTTTATCCAGATATATTTTTCCGGCATCCTGCGGAGCGAGTCCAAACAGGCAGTTCATCACTTCACTGCGTCCGGCTCCTACCAACCCTGCAAAACCAAGCACCTCACCCTTTCTAAGTGAAAAGCTTACGTTTTTTACCATATTGCCGGATGCGAGGTGTTCCACCTGCAGTATTGTATCGTCTGTAAAGTGGGCTTCCTTCGTATAGAAGTTCTCTAAACTGCGTCCAACCATCAGTGCCACCAATTGCTCATGTGTAGCACTCTCCATATCGATAGTATCGATGTATTGTCCATCCCGCAGAACAGTAACCCTATCTGCCACTGCATCGAGTTCGCTCATGCGATGTGAAATATAAATGATACCCACACCTGACTGCTTCAGTTTCCGAATAGCCTCGAACAGGATTCCAACTTCGTCTTCGGATAAAGAAGATGTTGGCTCATCCATTACAATGATTTTCGCTCCAAATGAGATCGCACGCACAATTTCTACCATCTGTCGCTGCGCAATATTCAGTTCTGCCACCATTTGATAAGCCTTCAGGGGCAGTTCCGCTTCATCCAGCAGCTTTTGTGCCCTTTGTTCCATAGCATGGATATCTACTGTACCTACTTTTGTCTTGAGTGGCTTCCCCATATAGATATTTTCTGCAATAGAAAGATCTGGAGCCAACATGAGTTCCTGATGGATAATGCTGATACCATTGTCTCGTGCATCTGCCACGGTGTCTATGGATACCTTCGCGCCATCAATATATATATCACCGCCATCCAATGAATAGATACCGCCAAGCACTTTGATCAATGTGGATTTTCCCGCACCGTTTTCTCCCAATAACGCATGCACTTCTCCAGCGCGCAGCTCAAAATCCACCCCCTGCAACACATGCACGGTGGCAAAATATTTATGGATGCCTTTCATTTGAAGCAAAATGTCCATCTCGTCCCTCCTTGCCTCTTATGCGGCATTTACCTAGACTTTACAGAAAAATGGGCACCGCAAAACTGCTTACACAAATTGCGGCGCCCATCGATAAAACCATCTCTTATTTCAGGCGACTCTGTTCACCCAGTTTATTGATACCCTTTCCCTGAATATTCTGCTACGTTAGATTCATCGATGGTATAGGCGTCCACTTCCACCGTGAAATTATCGGGTTTACCATTCGCCTCGATCTGTTTATAGGTCTCGTAGCAGGCGGCACCGATTTTCTTGGGTGACTGAGCCGCTGTCATGCGATAAACTCCTTCCGGAATCAGATCCATCGCTTCCTGAGTGCCGTCTACGCCGTAAATTTTTACATCCTTATTCGCGCTAGCCACAGCGGCATATGCACCAAGACCACATTGGTCGTTGATGCAGAAAATCGCATCCAAATCGTAGGATTGCAAAAGGTCGCTGGTAACACTCTGGCCGCCTTCCACATTCGCGTCAGCGTCCATTGTCACAAGTACATTGATCCCTTTGTCCTTCACAGTATCCAAGAAGCCTTGCTCACGGTCATTGGCAGCGCCGTTGGAAGGGTAATTCAGCACTGCGATATCGGCGCCATCCGGGAAGTCCTTCAACATAGATTCTGCGCACAACACGCCCGCCTGATAGTTATTTGTACCAACAAAAGCGGCGATCAAATCCGTATTGGTGACTGATGCATCAAAGTTGATCACTGGAATGCCAGCCTCATCTAAAGCCTGAAGAGCAGGCTCTATTGCATCCTTATCAACAGGGTTCAAAAATACGCAGTCTACCCCTTGGGCAATAAAATCTTCCACAATTTGAATTTGTTTTGCGGCATCCTGTTCTGCATCCACAATAATTGTAGAATTCCCTTCCGCTTCTGCGGCTTCTGTAATACCCTGTGCTAGAGTGACGAAAAATTCTGATTCACACCAATAGGTGATGCCGAATTTTTTACCCCCGGTGGTACTGGCGGATGTAGGTTCACTCGGACCCTGAGGGGCAGAGGAAGTTGTAGATGACGATGACCCGTTAGAGCTACACCCCGCAAGAAGCACTAGGCTCATAGCCAATGCAAGAAACGCTGCAAAAAACTTTTTCATGCTTTTACCTCACTTTTCATTACTTATCGTTGTCTCATCGGGTTCAGAGTCTACCCAAAATAAAAGTCCTACGGCTGTTTTCTCTCTATTTTCCCCTAAACATCCGGGAAAAAGCCCATGCTCCAAGAAACATTTGCTGGCTTCGGTTCTCGCTGATATTCAAACTTTTCCATCAATTTTAGGTTGAGCACTGAAGAAGTACGCGTCCAATCGAAAGGCTCATCATAAAATGCATCCACTACCATTTTGCAGTACTCCAATGACATGACACGGCAGCCGAGACATAGGATCTGTGCGTTAAGGCTTTTTCGGGCTCTGCGTGCAGTATAGGGTTCTGATGCATGTGCTGCACGGATCCCCCAGTAAGTATTGGCCACAGAGCAGAAGCCAAGCCCTGTTCCGCATATCATCAACGCCAAACGGCATGTATCCTGCTGAATACCCTCACAAATCAAACGTGTCGTTTCAATAAATGTTCCATTACCTTCCTCTTCAGTTTGTATCGGGTCTATCACAATCTCGGCATTTTTCTCTTGAATCAGATATTTTTTTATTTGTTCCTTTAGCGAAAAGCCGATATGGTCGCACCCCAGTGCAATTTTTGTCTTTTCCATGCTTCCTCCCATTATGGAATTCAAGTACTAAGCGTGCTATATCTATGGCGCCGACAAAAGGGAAAATGATGACATCCCTGTGCCTTATTTTTATAATAAACCCAGCCGGTTTGCGTGAAAAGTCCAACCTATTTCGCCACAAGTGAAACAAATCGAACATTTTTGAATCTATTTAACCTGAAATTTATGCTTATAATACAATGCCCCCACCCAACTTGTGTCATATTGCACAAACTAGGCGGGGGATATCTTTATTGCAAAAATTTTTTCTGCCGTATCAATGCTTCCTCTTTTTCACGAAGCAACGCCCGAATTTTAAAAGTATTGTCTGCATTCAACAACATTCGGCGAATCTGGCGGTCACACATTGCCGTCATGATACGGGGCAGGAATCTGGTATCCTGATGTTGCGGTGGTACACATACAGCAAGCACAAATTCTACAGGGTCGTATTCCCCGCAATAAAACTTTACCGGACGGGCCAGCCTTAGGAATGCTGCGCCAATGCATTCCACCCCATTCAGTGGTCTGGCATGAGCCAGCGCTACTCCTGGTGTGAATACAATATATGGACCAAGCTGCTCCACTACTCGAACCATCTCTTCTACATAAGTTGGTTGTGCTGCCCCGGTGCGGCATAGAGGCTCACCGGCAAGACGGATTGCTTGGCGCCAGTCATCTGCATGTGCATCCAGCACAATGCTGTTTTCTCCCAGCAAATCTGTAAAGTATAAAACATGACCTTCCCTTTCCACTGGTGTGGATACTAAAGTAGATTGTTCTTCCATAATGCGTTGTGAGCATATCATGGTAATCGTACGCTGTAGTTGAGAAATTTCCCATTCGCTGAGCGGCAGGCTGGTTTGAAGCCATGGCACCGGAAGGCCGCCTTCCAACGGCACAGTAGAAATAACAAGGTCACAGTGATTTTCCTGCAGGGTACTATCCAGCAGATGTGTAGAAGTGACAGAGAGCACATGGATTTGAAAGTTCTTCTGTAGACTGGCCGCAAGATACTGCGAAGTACCCATACCGGAATTACATACGATCACGACATCCAACACGGGAAGCTTGCGCGCGCGCCTTTCTACTGCCACAATTACATGTAGCAACAGAAAAGATATTTCGTTTTCGTCCAACGTGCAATTCAGCCCTTGTTCCAGAACACTTGCCGCTCTCTTTACTGCAGAAAAATCTTGTGCATAGTCACGCATCAGTTGTTCTTTATAAGGGTTGGGTGCTGCCTCTTTCCGGCCTGTTGAAAAAGTGCGCAGCAAATGGAAGGTGAGGCCTTCCTGAAGCTGTTCGTCCTGGCTAATGTATTCTCCATAGTCCTGCGCCAGATGAGAAAGAAAATTTGCCACCATTACATAGTAATTAAGTCTGTTAAAATCCTGTGCACTCCGGCGTATGGCATGCAGAAATGGGTGCAGCATATTTTCCAGATAACGGCGTTCTGCCGGTACAAACTTGAAGGAGGACATTTGCTGTTCCAAGACATCAACAAAAGCACACTCCAGCCTGAAAGATTCCGAAAAAATAGGCACGTCTTTTTCTTGTACTGTATTATTCTGTTCGATGCATCGCTGGACTACGCACAGGCGCAAAACAGCCTCAAAATAATCTGCGTCTTCCAGCAGACAGCCTGTCTGTGTTTCTGCATGGCGTAGCGCCGCCTGTACTTGACGTCGAAATACATCCAGCTCATATATCTTTTCCACAAACCCGACGTAGACACATTGGACGCAGCACACACAGTCCCATGGGTAACTGTGTATCAAACCAAATTGTTCCAATACACCAAATATCTGTGCCCGACGCTGGAACTCTGTACATTCCAAGCGAAGGCCAGCATGCTTATTTTTGTCAAATTTTAAAGAAAACTCACTATCTGTCTGCTTTATAACCGCCAAATCCTGTATGACAGTGGCCTTACTGATCGAGAACATATGTTCTAGTTCGTTTATTTTTACGGGACGGCCACACCCCAGCAGGTATAAAACCATTAAAAGTTGTCTTTCTTCCGGAGAAGAGCGGTATTCATACATATCCATCGCCATCAGCGCACGATGCAGCCTTTGTTCGTCCATACGGCTCCCAACAAAACTAACGGCTGCGTTCTGCAAAATGAACATATGCCCCAGTGAATGCTGGGAAAGGAATTTCTCGATCTCTCCCCAATAAATGCGTACCATCCGCTGGCTAATATCTAGAGCAGCGGCAATTTCTTGCAAAGAAACGGGCTTTCCACGAGGGTGACCAAGGACTTCATCCAGCAGCATACATTTAATCTTATTCATCGCCGTCCCCTTCCCTTGCATGTTTCTTATTATTTTAAGATACCGCAATAGATATTGAAAAGTCAAATTCTGACTTACCTATTTGACAAAGCTTCTATTTCATTTTACAATAAAAAATGATGACATCCTTGAAGCCATATAGTGTTCCTCGCAATTTTTCAAATTAGAAAGAGAGGATGTTTTATGATTCACTTAGGGCTGGACACATGGCTTTGGGCAAGTAAATTTGAAGAGAGACACCTGTATTGTATCGAACGTGTGCACGAACTGGGAGCACAGGTGATTGACTTTTCCATTAATGACCCTCGCTCTTTCCCAGTACAGCAGGCGGCATCACTCGTCAAGCTCTATGGCTTGGAAGCCGTCACTTCAACCGCAATGCCTTTGACATGCAATCCCATCTCTCCCAGCAGTGCGGTGCGCGCCAAGGCGGTGGAATATATGAAAGCTCTGTTGGAAATCACTGCCTGCCTCGGTTCAAAACTGACAGGCGGGGTCAATTATACTGCTTCTGGGTATCTTACCGGCCACCCCCGTACCCAGCAGGAATTGGAATGGGCGGCAGAATATATGCGGTCTGCCGCCACGTATGCCGCACAAGAAGGCATCACTATTGCTGTAGAGGCCGTCAAACGTTTTGAATCGCATCTCATTAATACAGCTGAGCAGGCTTTGGAGTTTGTAGAACTTGTAGGCATGCCGAATGTGAAGGTACATCTGGATACGTTCCATATGAACATCGAAGAGTCTAACTTGCCCGGTGCTATTGAGGCTTGTGGTAATAAGCTCGGTTATCTTCACCTGGTGGACAGTAACCGTGGTGTACCCGGTATGGGTCATGTGCCCTGGCTAGAGGTATACAAAGCTTTACAGAAAATTGGGTATGATGGCCCTGCCTGTATCGAAACTTTCAATCCGGAAACTTTAGATGAGACCTGTTCTATGACATACCTTACACGCCGTTTTGGCAGTACGCCGGAAGAGTTAGCAAAAAAAGGCCTAAAATATCTACGTGCTGTAGAAACGCTTGTATACGGCTGATAATCTGCTGTTTCGCCGTCAAGTCTCATTGCTTTTTCTTAAAAACTCCGGGCCATAATTCGCCGGGCTTCGAGGCCCGGCTTTTTTTGATTAGACAAAATATAAAAGTCTGTTCCGTCAGCGTACTTCTTATTCCAGTGCATCAAAGCCAGATACATTAATTTTTTTGCAAGGTGATTTTCTATACTCTTGCAAGGCCGCTGCAAGACTTTAAGTTTTTGAATTTTGCAGCAGACTATTCGTAACTGTTTTCCCTTAATTTTGTGCCGGTACTCTGGTCGTCTGCTCGTACTTTAATAAAAAAGCAAACATGACACCTACCACTGTCTGCCCAGCCTCTATAAAAATACTTTTTCTTGGAAAACCGGCGGTTTTGTCGTATACTGAAGGTGCAGGGCGCGCAGTGCGGCCCGGCACCGCTTAAAGATACGGCGTGTACGGCACGCCTTCTACAGAAAAGAGGTTTTTATGGAACAGCTTCGGCAGAGAAAAGGCTTTCTAATCGATATGGACGGCGTTATCTATCACGGCAACCGGCTTTTGCCCGGCGTAAAGGAATTTGTGCAATGGCTGTACGACGAGGACAAGGCATTTCTGTTTTTAACGAACTCCAGCCGGTATACGCCCAAAGAGCTGCAGCAGAAGCTGGCGCGCATGGGCCTTGAGGTGGATCACACTCATTTTTACACCAGCGCGCTGGCTACGGCGCGTTTCCTGTCCACACAGGCGCCGGGCTCCAGCGCCTATGTAGTGGGCGAACACGGCCTGTTCAACGCTTTGTATGACGCGGGCATCACCTTCAATGAAATGGACCCCGACTATGTGGTGATAAGCGAGGCGGATAATTTCAACTACGACAGCATTGTGAAGGCCATGCGCTTTGTAAACGGCGGCGCAAAGCTGATAGGCACAAACTACGACCTCACCGGCCCCGCAGAGGACGGCCTTGTGCCCGCCTGCCGCGCGCTGATGGCACCCATTGAGCTCACCACTGGCAAAAGCGCCTATTATGTGGGTAAGCCCAACCCGCTTATGATGCGCACCGGACTGCGCCTTTTGAATACCCATTCAGCCGAGACGGCTATGATAGGCGACCGCATGGACACAGATATTGTGGCCGGCATCGAGACCGGACTGGACCCCATTCTGGTTCTGAGCGGCGTCACCACGCGTGCCATGATGGCAGAATACCCCTACCGACCCCGCCTTGTTCTGAACGGCGTGGGCGATATTGTGCCCGGCGCGGGCCAATAACCCGGCGGAGCGTCACAGCTCTGCCGGCCCTGTACATGCCTGTTTCCGGCATGTGCCTCAAAGTGCACTGAGTTTCATTTCATCTGCATTTTTTGCACCGCGGCCCGCAAACGGCCAGCCGCTGTTCCGGCGAAATTCCAATGAAAATTGTTTATTCCTGGCAACCTGCCGCCAGCTGCCCGCTTTGCCGGATGCGGGGGGAGGAAGCTTTTGCTCTCCCCGGCAGAGCCGGGGTTCTTGTTTGATTATAAACATACAACAAAGAAAGCCCGCGGGGCCAGGTATCTGCCTGGCCCCGCGGGCTTTGTTTCTAAAGGGCATGTGCTGTGCCGAAAACAGGTTATTTACGCGCGGGCGGGGTGCTCTTGCGCCGCCTGCCCCACACCAGCATACCGGCAAGGCCGGCAAGGCTGGCCGCCAGAAGGCCCGCATACAAAAGCGGGTTTGCGCCGTCGCCTGTTTTTACGATGCCGCCGCCCGGCGGGTCTTTGCGGTTGATGAACGACGCTTCCGCCGTGCCGCCCGCAGGAATGGTGCCGCTTTCGCCCGTCTGGGTGGTCACATAGCCGTCGGCGTTTGCCTCCTGCTCTGCCACCGTGTAGCCCATGCCGCCGGGCAGGCCCTGCGCCTGTACGCTTTCGCCGTGTTTCAGCGCAAAGCTGGCCACGCCGTTTTCAAATGTCATGCCGCCATAGACGCCGCTGACGGACGTATCGCCGAGGGTGACGCGGAAGCGGAAGGCACGGTCCCTGTCGCCCTGGGCCCCCTCTACCGTCTTTGTTACGCGCAGCCCGCCAAGGGCCACGTTTTCCATGGTAAAGCCGTCTTTGGCACTGCCGCCGTAAACCACCTCGCCATAGCCGTCCGGAAGGGCCGGCTCTTTCACCGTATATTGGATGAAGTCTCCGTTTGCATCGTACTGCGGCAGGCCCGTGAAGGTATAGCTCCACGCATCGCTTTCGCCTGCAATGCCTCGCACAATGCGCTGCCACAGGCCGGGCGCGCCCGCCTCTGCTGTTCCGTCCTCCGGCCCCAGCAGCTCGCCGCCCTGTGCGCTCAGGCGCACACGGGCTGCTTCTGTGCCATTGGCATACAGTGCCACCACGATGCTGGCCGGGCGTATGCCGGCGCTATTGCCGCTGTCATTCCACAGTTTTGTTACCGGGATGTCTACCGTGAGGGTATTGGTCATTCTGGTGCCCGTCTGCTCGCCCACATACCCCGGCACGAGCGCCTCTTCCACCGTGTAGATATATTTTGCGCCGTTCTCGTCCGCAGCAGGCAGGCGGAAATAGGCATAGACCCAGCTGTCGGTATCTGTATTAGTCCACACGGGCCTAGCATCCGCCACCTTTTCCGGGGTGCCGCCCTGTACCATGCGCCACAGCGTCAACACAATCTCTTCCGGCCTCAGCCCGGCGGCATCGCCGCCGTCATTCCAGTTTTTTACACCTCTGACATCTACCAGCCAGGTATTCGTAACCGTAGTTCTGCCTGCCTCGTCTTGATGGCTTACGTCAAACCTGAAGCCGGGGTCCTTCACAGAGAGGCCGCCCACAGAGAGCTCGCGCGCATAATAGGTGTACGCATTGCCGGCCTCATCATATTTGGGCAGGCCTGTAACCCTACCCTTCCAGCTGCCTGCTCTGTTCAGCGTAAGCATATACTGCCCGCTTTCGCCGGCGGCCGCGCTCAATTTGTCTTTGCCCACTCTTTCGCCGCTCTCAGTGCTGCCAGTGGTGCGCCACAGGCCCGCCACCACATCCTTTTGCTCGCCCGACGGCGTGCCGTACCACTGCTTCACTACCTCCAACTCAGTAGATTCCACATTGGTATAAAGGAATAGAGGATAAGCCGTGCCGTCCGCCTGTACGGTCTCTTCCTTATAACCCTGCTGGACATAGCCTGCGGGCAGCTTCTCCGTCACGCGGTACTGTGTTTTTCCATCCTGGGAAAGGTCGCTGCCCGGCATGGACTCTGGCAGGCCGGCCCACACTGCCTTCCATGCCTCGTACTCATAATAGGGCTGGGCGGGGGCCTCATCCGCCTTGCCGTCTACCGTCACTCTGGCCAGCTCTACATATCCGCCGCCGTCCGCAGCCAGATATTCCAGGGCAAATGCCACAGGCACCGGCCGGGATGATTTGTTCCACTGCTTTTCCGCATAGATGCGGGTGGGCCGCAGCGTGTTTACCGCAGTGCTGCCGTCCGCATAGGTAACCGTATACGCACTGTGGTAAATAGCGTTTTCGTCCAGAATATCCCCTGTGTCCACCCGGTCTTCCTGCAGCCTCTGGCGCCAGCCCGTCTGCAGTTCGCGCGCGCGGTACTGATATGCCTGGCCGCCATTGTCCGTTTTCGGCAGGCCCGCCACACGGGCGCTGGCATAGTTCTGCTCGTTTGTACCGTACAGCGTAACGGTGAGGTCTGCCTGCTCTCCGCCGCTTTCGTAAACAGTGACGTTTTCCCAGCTTGCCCCGCCGTCTGCAGAGCGCTGGATGACAAAGCTCACCTCCCATTCAAAGCCGGTGCGCCCCGTTTCGGGCCGCGTGCCATAGACGTTGCTGCTGTCACCTGCCCACTGCTTGGCCACAGAAAACTCTGTTGTCTCAAGCCGGTTGTACATATCCTGCGTCCGGTACAGGTTATGCTCCGTTTCCGGCTGGTCTTTTCCATTTGCCCAGTAGGCCGGGCTGAACAGTCCGGGGCCGAATGAATACTGATAGGTGCCGTTTGCCGGGTTATCCCCCACCACAGTGGCGGCCTGCTTTCCGCCGCGGTATTCAATTGCCGTCTCCACCACGCGGTAGCGCAGGTAAGTAACGGAATTGCCGTCTTTCAGGAAGGAGGGCAGGTTTTCAAAGGCGTGCTTCGGGCCCCACACGGCGCTGTCGTTGATATGGCCGGTTTTCGTCTGTGTGAAGGCGTAGCTGCCAAAGACGGCATTATAGCTTTCACCGGAAAGCTTCTGCTTGAAATAGCCGTCTGCATTCTGCCATGCACCGGCCGGCTTGCCGCCCTTGCCGTCCAGCTCTGCCACCTGCAGCTGGAACGTGACCGACAGGTTCAGGCCCAGATAGTCTTCGCTGATAATATCGCCGCTGCTGTCCACCCAATTTTTGCTGTAAGGCGCCTTTGTAAGGATGGTGTTTCCCAGCGGGTGCATGGTAACAGAGAGAACATTTTCGCCCTCCTTGCTGCCCTGCTGGGCCACGGTGCCCGGCGACATTGTATACAGGCTGCCCTCTGGCAGCGTCTCTGTCACTTCATAGCGCCACGGCATGCCGTTGGGGGCATATCGCTCCAGCTCGCCCTCCTGCAAACCCTTAATGGAATAACGCCAGGTGTCGCCTGCTTTGCTGCCCTCGTCCCACACCACGGAATAGCTGCCCGCAGGCATTTCTTCCCTTTCAATGGCGTTGCCCTGGCCGGGCTGGGCGTTGGCATAGCGGCTGACGGTAAGCGTGAGGTCATTGGGCCGCGTATTAAATTCGTTGCTGTAATCGTACCAGCGCTTTTCGCCCGAAAGCTCTACCAGCTCGCGCCGTTCGCCCGGGGCATTCAGGAAGGTGGCGCCCACGGCTACCTCGGCCGCAGTATCGCCGCGGCCATTCTCTTCATTCCAGGTGACTCGTACTCCAGGCACACTTGCCTGGTCTTTATACGGGTTCTCTCGGACGCTTTCCGGTGTGCCCTCGCCGGGCATGCCCCAGGTGTCATAGCCGCTCAGATACGCCTTGTCTTCCGTGATGGCGTACTGGTATTCCGCCCCGTTCGGGGCATAGATGTCCAGATTTTCAAACCGCAGCGTTACCTCCAGCGGGGCGCTTTTGTCCTGCGCCTTCTCATAGGCCTCGCGCACCTGAGCCGAGCTCCACGTCAGGCGCTGCACGGTCTCTGGCTCAGACAGCCCGCCGTTCGCCTGGTAGACGCGCGTCAGCACAAAGGTGACGGCCGGAAATGCCTCCGGCTGGCCGTTCTGGCCTATGGGCAGCTCCAGGAATTTTTTTACCGCCGTGGCGCCCTTCACGCTTTCGTACCTGTTTTTCACAAGATAAGTGTTTATCTCAGGGTCTGCATAGATAAGGTCCGGCCCGGGCTGCGGTGCGCCGCCCGGCCAGGTGATGCTGCTCTCTTGCAAGGTATATAGGTACAGCTCGCCCTCTTCGTTGTACTTTCGCAGCGGGGAGGCGCCGGGCTCCGGCTCAATGACAACGCTGCCGCCGTTCACCTCCATGCGGTTCACGCCCTCGTATTCCAGACGGAACAGGTAAGAGCCGTTCTGATATATGCTGGCCCAGTCCTCCACCCGCATCCGGGCCACCTCTCTGGCCTGGCTTTCATCCTCATGTGCCAGGCGGCGGTGCAGCACAAAATCCACAACGGGAAGGTCTACACTGGGGTAGCCCGTGGGCAGCGAGACCCACAGCTTCTGGCCCTGCACCGTCACTGTCTGGTAAATGGCGTTTGTAAAAGTGCCCGTTTCGCGCAGGGCATACCTTGCCTCTGTGTCATTGCCAATGGTTCCGGAAAGGTCCAGCGCATCGCCCGGCCGCGCAGCTTCGTTCAGCTCCAGTTCGGTGCCAATGTCCGTCAGGCTGCCCGGCTTGCCCACACTGTACTGCACGGGCAGGTAGTCAAAGCTGGCGGCGTCTACGATGGTGTGCTCTGTGGCGTAGTAAATAATCTCGTACCCATATTCATCGTATTTGGGCAGGCCGCTCACTTCCGCCACCCAGTATTTGGCCAGGCTGGTGCCCTCTTCGTCCAAATAAGTCCACTTATAGTTTGCCTGATACAGAGATACCAGCGGGTCGCCGCCCTCGCTGTGGCGCACCTGATAAATATCAAGATAGATATCCGGCCGTTCGCCTGCCTGGTATACGGCATCGTCGCGCCACACCTTGTTCCAGGTGGCCGTTTTGGTTCCTTCAAGGCTGTTTGTCACCTGCTGCGTCTGCTTATCTGCATCGTGGTGGCCGCTCACTTCGTACTGCGGCTCGCCATAGGCGGTGCGGTAATCGGCCAAAAGGTTCTGCAGCCCGGCGGGAAGCTGTGAAACGCTCACTTCTTCTCCCCTGCTGTTCAGCCACAGCTCACGCACAGTGTACTGTACAGATGTGCCGGTGCGGTCGTACTTAGGCAGGCCATAGAACTCATAGCTGTGCTCTTTCTGGCCGAGGTCCAGCTCCTGCCGGGAGGAAACCGGCTTGTTTTCACTGTTTACAATGGGCACCTGGTTTTTGGGGCTGCCGATAGTAACGGTGTCGCCGCCCGCCTGCCCGCGGGTGATGGAGTAATACTCCGGCACACCCTGCTGGGCAAATTCCAGCTGCAGCACAAGAGAGTAGCCGCCCGCTTCGGCCTCCTCTGCAATCTTCGCGCGCAGTTTGCCCGCACCGTCCTGCCATGTTTTTGTGGCAGTGAGGTCGATATTGCCGAAGCGGCGGTTCGCCACCGTGTAAATGGTGACGCCCTGCAGCACTTCATGGCTGTAAGTGGCCTCATAGCGGTGGTTTTCCGTCTCGTACGGGATGGCCGTATATTCGCTATCGCCGGGGCCGTCGTATTCCTCAGGGGCCTGCGGCTGTGTGAAATTCAACGCATCCTCGGTAAGCGGCAGCTGCACGCCGCCCACCTGTGTTTCAAGGATATAGACATCCTCCGGTGCGCGCCGGCCAATGCCTACCCAGCCGTGCCACACGCCGCCGCCCAGAGTGGTTTCGTTCACCTTTTCATTGGTTTTTCGGTCGTACACCGCTACCGTGACATCCTGCCGGTGCAGGATGTCGCTGTCGTCCACCCAGTCTTTGCGCACCATAATGCGGTTGCCTTCACCGGGGCCGTTATACACAGTTGTATGGTAGCCCTGCTCATCGCGCTCTGTCTTGTAGGTGGGCACAAAGCCGGCCGCGCCGCTTTGTTCCAGCAGCATGTACTGATATTGGCCGCCGCCCTCGTCAAATTCGGCCAGCGGCGTAACCACCGCCTGCCAGGGGGCGGTCTCCTGCACAGAGATGCCCAGCTCTTCATTCACCACAGTGGGGGCTGCATCCGCCGTGCCATCCAGTGTAAAGACAGCCGCAGGCTGGCCCAACGCCGCACCGCTGCTGATGCGGTAGATGCCGAACGTAACCGCGGCCCCCTGCGGTGGCTGTGTTTCCTTCCCTGCTTCGTCCAGCCAAACCTTCGTCACCTCATAGTCGATGGTGTCGGCAAGAGAGTTTGTCACTGTGGTGGAATAATCCTTTTCTGCGCTGCCCGTACGGCGGATGGCCGAGCGGTAGTGCACTTCGCGGCCACCCTGCTGCAGGGTAAAGGTTCCGCCGCCGTTCCCATCGGGAACAAAAAGGTTTTCGCCTGTCTCTCCCTGATACACAGCCGTTTCCACCCAGCGGTATTGCAGCTCCTGCCCGCCGGCGTCATACCGGGGCATGCTGCGGCGCACAGAGGCCGAAAGATTCTCTGCGAAAAAGCCGTCCATAAGCTGCGTCACGCCAGTGGCCTTCCACTCGGCCTCGGGGTCATCCTTCACACGGCTTTGCAGCGCCAGCTCCACCGTTACATTCTCGAATTCCGCCTGAAAGGCGCTGGCTCTCCAGATTTTGGTGGCAGTGACGTCCACCGCGTCTGTAATGCGGTTGGAGAGCACGCCCCCGTTATACAGGAACGTGTTGCCTGCAGGGCGCGTCTCCGGGGTGGTAATATCCACCAGCTCGCCGTCCCTGTCTATTCTGTCCGTAATGCTGCCGGTGGCGGCATCCACCCGGCCGAACACCTGCTCGTAGCTGCGGGCGGGCAGGCCCGCAGAGGTGACATTCTCCAGATATTCACGCACTACATACAGGTATTCATAGCCCTCGGCGTCATACTTTTCAAGGTTTTCGAACTTCAGCTCCTGTTCATCTTCATCTGTAACCAGCCCGATGGTGACGATGGCGCCGTCCGGCTCGCGCACAGGCGCAGCCGTGCTGCTGGGCTGGCCCTTACGGTAGCGCCAAAGCTGAAATTCGCCCGCAGGCCGCTGGCTCTGCGCCCCGGCGGCGACGCCTTCGTCCAGCCACACCTTGTACGAATCGTAGGTTTTAAAGCCCTTAAGCGTCAGAGAAAGCATGCCGCCGCTGTAAAGCCTGTCGGTGATGGAGCCGAAGTTCGGCGCGGCAGAGTTGTCATATGTGATGGCGAAGTAATCGCCCGCATCCAGGCCGGGCACTTCCAGCTTACCTGTCTGCTGCCCCTCGGCCTCATGGATACTGTAAGTAATCTGCGTACCGTCCAGGTTATACTTCCATGTGCCGTAGATATGCATAGAAGGGCCGTTTTCCATGCTAAGGGCGTCGCCCAGCTCGTCCAGGCCGTATTCCATTGCCGACTGGCCCACCTGAACTGTGAGGGCAAAGTGCTTTTTAATTTCCTCCTCCAGGCCGGCCACATTTTCCATTGCGCCCTTTCGTACGCGGACGTTGAACGCAAGGTCGCGCTGAAGCACATAGTACCAGCCTGCCCTGCCGTTTGCAGAGGGAAACTGCTGCAAATCGTCCTCTTCCACCTTCTGAAGGGCATACCCCTCCCAGGCGGAGGGCTCTACCTGCCATTCCACCGTGTGCTGTGTTGAATCACCATAGCTGTCGGTATGGGTATATTTCACAGGCAGGGTGTTGCCGGGCACCGTAACGTAATAGCTGCCTACGCCGGCCGGTGAAATAACAGCCTCCGGCATGGCCCTCAGGCCCAGCCGGGCCATGTTTTCCGCTGTAAGCTGTACAAAATCGCCCGCGCCGTCCAGCCGGAATTTCAAAACGGGCTGCGGCGCCCCTGCCTGTGGGCGCAGGCTCATTTCGTTGTTGTTGTCTACCCAGTACAGGATGCGCTCAAAGCGGCTCATCCATTCTTCAACAGCAACCATCTCTTCCCCCGGCCCGCCGGTGCTGGAGCCGCCCTGCTGCGAGGGCAGCACCTGTGCGCCGGCAGCCTCAAGCGGCTGCGGCTCAGGCAACTCGCCGGCCGCGGGCACATTCTGCAGCGTGCCGCCCAGGGCAAGCTGGCCGCCCTCGAAGCCAGGCGCCACTGTGAAGGCCGCGCCGGCGAACGCAAGGGAAAGCTGCATCTCGCCTATCTCGGCGCTTTGCGGCTGCGGCGCCGTGCGGGCAACAGCAAGCGCCAGCACGCCGCTTTCCAGCGCGGGCGTGACAACGGCACCCTCCGGCAGGCCGTTCAGCACAGCAACGGCTGTGCCGCCGATGGTGACGGTGTTGTTTTCAAACTTAACCTCGCCTTCCGGCAGGCTGACGCCTTCCGGCAGAGCCAGAGACAACAGGGCTGTTTGCTCTTTTGTATAGATTACCCCGGTTTCCTCCCCGCTTATCAGGGAGGAAGCTGAAAAGCCAAACTCAAAATCCGGCAGTGAACCGTCCCCGGTGGGCTGCAGCTGCCCCTGCGGGGCCTCCGCAGACGCCTGCCAGCCCCTGTACTCCGCCGCTATTTCCATGGCCTGCACCTGCAGGCTCAGCACAGGGTTTGGCTTTCCCTCAATGGAGACAGAAATATCCTGCCCGCCCACCTCGATAGAGCAGGGCGCAGAAACGCCGTTCGGCACCTGGAAGGTAAACCGCTGCTGCACAGAGGGGTGTGTTTCATCCAGCTGAAAGCGGATGAC
>PPYE01585181.1_pt1 | contig 25932 bp, 36 predicted proteins | sample 1559881 | NCBI WGS metagenome assembly PPYE01 (sample SAMN08240022, study PRJNA423297) | Human gut metagenome, whole genome shotgun sequencing project. | reverse complement strand
CCACAAAAAATCACTTCCCGCATAGGTTCCTGTTTCTTTCAGCTCGCAGTAAGCGCACATTTCAAATTACCTCCAAATGTTAATTCTCCTCTTTCACGATTTCATCATATATTTCGTTAGATACTTCTATAATTTCTTCCACGGTAAACTCTTTATCGTTCGGATATTTATTAAATCTCCTAAGGAGCCTGTCCATCCCCTCTATCATTAATCGCTGCTTATCATTCATAAATTTTCCTTCTTAAACATCGATTTATGATATCATTCGTTTCTACTACGCCTCCCCGGCATGCATCCGAAGTGTATGTGCAGCTCCGTCTGCCGCTTTGTCTTGATATAAACATGGTCCCCGCTTATCTCCCTGCCGCACTCGCTGCAGATGTAGACCGGGGATTCCGGTTGTTTTTTTTCTTTTACCCTATCCATCGTGTCTCTTCCTCCAGCTGTGAGAAGGTAGCCAGCATCAGCCTGCCGCAAATCGGTGCTCCATTGTACTTCCCCATGATATCAGCAAAATCCTTCGTCGCTCCATCCCACGTGCCAGGCTCCATGGGTTTTCCGTGATACTTCAAGTAGAAGTTGTATGCATCGCAGAACACGCCTTTTACAAGCTTCCCATTTTCTTTATCTCGTTCTATCTGCCCTTTTGTGGTCATAAGATGCATCCCGCCTTCTTGTAATGCGCTCGACGGCGCTTGTATTGATTCTGACAGAACTGGATATCATCCACATAGTCATAGCAGATTGCATCGCCCTTACCCTGAAATACCCTTGCTATCCTTCCAATGCTCTGTGTGACCACCGCAAAATCCTTTTTAGGTGTGGTCATGTATAACCGGTCAAGACGCGGTATATCCAGTCCTTCCTTGGCCAGGGAATAGCTGGCAAATAGGAAATGCTTCTTCCCGTTCCGCATATCTTCAATTGCCTTCTCCCTGGCAGCCCTGCCTGCCTTGCTTGTCATGCTACCATCAATCATTACGGCAAACAGCCTGTATTCCTCTGGCAACAGGTTCATAAGGGTCCTGAGATGTTCCAGGCGGTCGGACAAAACCAGGTTCCAGCACACTGCGTTATTAAGAAGGTCCTTCACAATCATCCCATTTCTTTGACTGTTGCCTGTCAGATATGGGATAAGTTTTCCATAATCTAATGTCCCATCCGTATCCAGGCAGCACCGGCTGGTCCCGATTCCGGTATCGCGCTGCACGACCCGTACCTTCATTGTCTTATCCGCAACTGCATCATCCGGCACCCGGTATTCCACCGGACCCAGGACCGCGAAGGTACTCCTGATCATTCCATCTGACCGGTGTACCGTAGCTGACAGGCCATATTTATACCGCGCCGCCAGGCTGTTCATGACCCTGTAGAACATGGTCATCTGCGTAGGCGTGCCGGCCAGCCTGTGGCATTCGTCAACAATGACCACATCCCAGCTGTCCCGATATAGGGACAGGTCCAGCCTGCACAGTGTCTGGACCGTTGCGAATGTCATATGGCTGCCTATGTGCACCTTCCCTGCCGTTATCTTACCAAGGGTCTCCTTTGGCAGGTACTGGGCTGCCCGGTCGAAGGATTGGGTAAGCAGGTCCTGTGTGTGTGTGATCCATAAGGTCCTGCGTGATAATGCGGCCGCCAGGGCAATCCCCATCTGTGTCTTGCCGGAACCGCATGGGCTCTGCAGGATCCCGCAGCTCTTATGGCTCATGGCCCTGACTGCCGGTTCCTGGTAATCATACAGGGGAATCCTTCCCGCATACTCCATCTTCCCGTTATCCGCAAGCTGTATCTCCACCGTATCCTCCGGTGTCATGAACTGCCTGAACTGCTTCCCTACACCGACCGGGATGACCAGGTCGCTGCCTTCTACGCGGTAGAGCCATAGGTATCGCGGTGTATTCCCCGTCCAGAGCCCCCTGCGGGTCCGGTCTGTATATTCCGGGTTCGGCAGTATCAGGTTCTCATTGCACCAGTCATATACCGGTTTCCCTGCATCCCTTACCCTTATCTCACTCCCAATCGTGACATGCATCCTCACCACCCCATCCGTCCACATTGCCCCTGTCAGCCAGCCATGCCTGGAAATCCATCCCGTACAGCTGGCAGCCGGCCCTGTCAATACTCTTCATCCCATTATCCCGTAATGCCTTCAGCTGCCAGTAATCCATGAGATATATCCCGCCCTGTCTGAACCGGATGGCAAACTGCCCGCGGCTGTTGCCTGTCAGTTCAAACAGGCGCATGGCGTTGTACTGGTTTTCCTCCATCCGCTTCAGCGGGAAGGAATCCCCCTGGCAGTCCTTGCAGTCAAACAGGTATGTATGCCCATTCCTGGCCGCAATCACGTCACAGGGCTGCCCGTTTTTATTATCCTGGAATAGATGCACCCAGAACCAGTTGGCCGCCAGGATGTCAGCAAACTCCTTTTCAAACTGTGTCCCTGTACTTTTATTTCCCATGATATCCTCCTTAGAAGGGAAGCGCCCCACTGGAATCCCTCACATCATCGTTTTCCAGCCGCTTCTGACATTTTACTTTTTCCTCCAGATACACCTTTGCCATCTCATGAAGCCTTATCTTATTTTCCGTGCTTTCCTTCATGTGTTCCACGGCAATCCCAATCAGTTCCTCCACTGTCACGAACCTGATTTCCGGACCAAGCACATCATATTCCTCCATAGGCTCCCCAACAAACTGCATTGCCTGTCCAGCCCCAAACTTTTTCGTTCCTTCACAGCACTGCATGTTCAGGTACTGGATCCCTCCGCTTCTTTCGTCTATATACAGGACATCATGGCTGTTGGTCCCTACGATATGTTCATAATCACCGTCTTTCACCCTGATGATTGGTATCCTCATTCTTCAATCCTCCTTTTTTTTCTTATGGTCCAACCGTTTTTCAAGGTCGTCCAACCGGGTTTTGGACCAAATCAGGCCCGGAAACCCTTGATTTTACGTATGGTCCAACCGTCCAACCTAAAATCCGGTTGCATAACTGTATATTTTTAGAGGAAAACTATATTCGTTAAATTTTCTACAAACTTTTTTCATCCCCATACGATATATATAAAATGGTTGGACTGGTTGGATGGTTGGACTGTATATAAAAAAGCCTTATTTTATGCGGGTTTCATGGTCCAACCTAAAAAATGCGCATGGTTGGACTGGTTGGACCCCCATACCTAATCAAATGGTAGCCTTTCCTGCTCCCCCTCAACCACCATGAACCCATCCGGGTCCGTACTGTCATCATCCTGTGGCAGGATGAGTTTGACATAACTTGACTTAATCCCATACACCTTTGTGTTATGTACGAATTTCCCCTGCGGTGTCCTTTTTAGGTATCCCTTATCGTTCCATTTCCTGCTGACGGCAGTATAATCGAACCCTCCCTGGTCCAGATAGGCCAGCAGTACATCCCGGTTCACAATCAGGATGTCCCCATCCATCTTCCCCCATACCTCACCTTTGTTCGGTGAGTTATCGGCCTTAGGGTCCTCAAAGCGGACCGGGTTCTTTGCCGCCCAGTTGAGGACTGACTGGTAGGCCCTTTCTGCCACATCGACCTCATATGCACTCTGCAGGTACTGTTTTACCTGCTCCACACGGAGCGCCTGTTCCTCCGTAAAAAACAGCCTTACCGCGATTTCGTCCGCCAGCAGGATACAGGCCATTGCCATTGCCTGCTTATCGGTCGTATCCAGTTTGCATAATTCGTCAAAGATTTCCCTATAACGTCCCACAATCTTTTCCGTTTCCTGCCCCTGTAGGTATTCCACGAACTTCCTCCCCGCAAACCCATAATTCTCCTGCACCACGCTGCTCACATAATGCCCGTCATCTACCAGCGGGCCATCAATGGCAATCTCAACGACTCGGTTCTTTGATCCCCCGCCTGAGTTGGCTTTCGTAATCGGCTCTTCTCCCGTGAACAGGAAGCTGTTCTTCCAGGTCCTGGTCTCTTCCACGCCTCCATAAGCCCTTGCGCGGCCACGGTCAACCCCCTCCGTTATCTGGTATATAAGCTGGTCAAAATTCCCCTGCCACTTATCCTTGATGGTCTGCAGTTCATCCCCAGCAAAGGGAATGCTGCATAAAAATGATGCATTGCGCATAATAGCATTTTTAGTCATGTTCATGGTCTTGACCAGGCCACCCATTTTGGGATTGCCCCAGATACTCATGGATACCATCAGTGCAACCGTCTTACAGGTCCCGGTTGTCCCCCAGACATGAAGGACGAATGGCAGGACTTTCAGGGGCTCCAGCAATACGGACGCAAAGCTGGCGGCCATCATCATCCGGAGTGGAATATTCTGCCGCAGGCCAGCGCATAAATCCCGCCAGGTGTCAAAACTGCCCGCTTCCTTCACATTCCGGAAGATGACCTCATAGTCCATGTCGCCCTCATAGCGGATATCTTCGGCGTAAGGGGTGAATGAACTCCCCACCCATCCCAGGCGGTTGATGGATTTCTTCGGGTTAAGGGTTAATGGGTTGAGCCCCACACACTCTGATATATAGCGGACCATGTTCTTTGCATTGTCAGATGTTACTTCTATACCGAACTGGCTCAGTGCGTCCACAATCTTATTGGCATTGGCGCACACGCTCCTATCCACCGTGATGGTCTGCCACGTGGCGGACTTAAAGTAGGCCAATGTGATGCGTTCCTGGGCCGTATCCACGTTCTTCAGTATCTCCACTGGTAGGATTGGGTGGCTGCAGGCTACCGCTGGCATCGGCATCGCATTTTTATCGTATCGGACCGCCCTTACCCCCAGGTCGTTTGCGGTCCATTCACCGCAGACCAGTTCCATCGGCTGGTCCGTGAACCTCGTCTTCTGCCCGGTCTGCTTCTGCCTCTGGGTATAATCCAGGACAAAGGATTTATAGACATTGTTGAATTCCGTTGCCCTTTTCAGTCTTCTGGCAGTATTCCGCAATGCCTCAATATACTGGGTCCGTTCCACATTGTCCTCAATCTCAAATATCTGGTAGAATACCTCATCTGGAAATGGTTCCGTCGGGCTCAATTCTGACATACCAGTCAGCAATTCGTCTTTCGACTTCTCCAATCTTTTTCACCGCCTTTTTGTCTGCATATAATTCTTCTGGACACTGCTCCAGACAATCAAGCAGATATTCCACGCGGGATAAACTTCCCAGTCCCTCCCAGAAATGCTCATTATGTTCACGGACTGCCATACAAAGCAAGCCTCGGTAAATGGTCAAATACATCCTTGACCGCCGTATAAAGACTGCCAATTCGCGTCGCCTGCGCTGTATCTTCTCCGCCTCCCGCTTTTCCCGGTATGTCACGGGCACATTAACAGGAATGTCAAAGGCTGCAGCCAGTTCCCGTGCCGCTGCTGTATTACTGATTCCACGGTACAACGCTGTGAACTTTATCTGGTCCCCACCTGTACCACAAGTAAAGCAATAAAACCCCTTCCCATCTGGATATATCTTAAGACTGGGGTTCGTATCATGGTGGAAGGGGCACTGGCATAGCCCCTTCCGGTTCACCTGCAGGCCGTAGAATTCTGCCACCTGCCGCATTGGGACTCCTTCCCTGACCTTCTGGAACAACTCCGGGTCATAATTACATGAACGGTATCCCCTCATCTTCAACCCCATCTGGGATGTTCATAAATCCATCCCCAACCGTACTGGCAGTGTCAGGAACTTTTCTCTGTACTGGACCACCCGGCAGAAGTTCATCCTCTGGAACTTCCGCCTCAGCAAGGCCTGCCACGCTGCGTATGCGGAACAGTTCGGTCACGATGGGACGGTACCCGTCCTCCGTCTCGAACTGCCTGCGCCGGAATACACCCCCGAACCGTTTCCCAACCAGCATCTTCTCGTTACCTTCCTTGTCCCACTGGAAGGTGAAGTTGTTCGTCCGCTCAATGGATGTGATGACACCTTTGAACCAGGACAAGCCCTTCCCGTCCATGTTCTGCTTGAACACACCTTTCCACTTGGCGCTGGAAGGGTTCTGGATCTTCTCGGCGTCAAACAGTTTCTGGTAAAAATCCTTATGCTCACCTGTCAGGATATCAAACAGGATTACGAACTGCGCGTTCCCGTTCTTTGATTCCTGGACTGCCACCTGCTTGATGATGCATTCATACTTCCCTTTTGGCAGCTGCTGTGATTCGCCAGTATAGGCAGCTGCCTCGTCATATCCTTGTGGTTTCTTAATCATTCAGCTTGTCCTCCTTTAAGTTCTTGGGATTCTGTATCCCGTAATACTCCCGGATTGTATCATCCACCAGGAGAAGGTCATTATCAATCTCAACACTTTCAAACATATCATCCGGCGCTTTGCTTACTGCCCCATCACGCGACTGTGTGATGAATATATAACGGTCACTTTTTACTGAGCGAAGAACTACCGTAAACAACCCTTCGAGACACACCTTTTCGTCTAGAAGTTTTCCAATTGTCTTAGGCTTGATGTCCCCATAATCATTGGTATCCTCATGCATGATGACATACACAATCCGGTCTTCCGGAACATCATCCTGAATGGTCTTAATCAGGCGATAAAAATCGTCCGCCAGCTGATTGTATAGCCCGAACACTGCGTTCCCTTTCCCTGTCGTGCTGTGCCCATCCATGAACTGTCCGGTAATGAGATATCCCGCATCATCAATCACGATGGATTTGGGCCAGTTCGAGCTCTTTAGACATTGCTTTATATAATCATATTTATCACTTACTGTACCGCCAATCTTTCCCTTGAATGGTAAAGGTTTATTAATCACCCGGATTAAGCCAAAATCCTTTCCCACACAATTCTTCATGCTTCGGGACTTTCCGCTACCGGATTTTCCCATAATCAATACCGGTATTGCCATTTCTTTTCCTCCTCTCTCTTACGCATAAGGAAGCTCCTCATCATCCAGGGATTCCTTTCCCATCTCTCCACTATCTGTCCCTTACTCATCTTCATTCTGGAGCCAGTCATTACGGAAGAAATCAAGCCCTGATAATGCTGGGAACAGTACGTCCCTGGCCCGTTCACCAGGTTCCACTGTCGTGACCCAATAAATAGTGGTATCATTCTTCCAGTACAGGGTACTTGGCAGATAGCTAGGCCTGCCCGGCATGGATTCAACAGTGCTGTCCAATTCCTTTGTGCTAATCACATCTGACACCTGCGACCTGGGTACAATCACATACTGTCCAGTACTATGTATTTGATATGTGTTGAATTCATGGGGCCATGATATATAGTTGATTGGAAGCCTTGCTGCGTAATCCCTGGCCGCCTTCCAGGCTTCATAGATATCCGGGTAATCCACGCATGTATCCTGCGCCACCTGTTTCTCCTGTATATAGTACCTGTAGCACTCTCCGGGTTCCGGAATATCCCCAATCAGTTCAGTAAGCGCCGCCTTGAACTTATTGGAAGCGTATTCCGTATCCGTGCTCAATCCCCACGTACTTCCATATACCAGATAGTTTCCCGCGATGTTTCCCACATAAAGCCCTGCACTCTTAAGCGCCGACTTCATCATCTTCTTTAGTTCCGCTGTCTTTAAAAACATCCTTCTTATCTCCTTTCATATTACGTTTCACGCTCTCGTCCATCCCGTTCCGTACCAGCGCCAATACCATGTCCATTTCTTCAAAAGACAGATGCCAGGCACCCGTAACCATAACCTTCACAATCCGGGCCGCCACATCCATGAGCACCTGCATCCGGAACGGGGTGATATCTCCCCCGGCCATCACCTTATCCTCAGGCTATCGCCGCGCGGCTCCAGGTGGGCCCAGTCAACCTGCTTCTCCGCCAGCAGGCCACGGATGGCCTCGTTGTTTGGGACCGGGTCCTGCGGGATAAGGAAGCGTCCCGGTATGTCATCGATGGCCCCGTCTATGATTAATGGCTGCAGGCCTCCATTCTTCTGGATGTTGAAGCTGAACAGGGCCGTCTTGAATTTTGTCTTCCCAATCTCACGCATGTTGGCCTCCAGGTTGTCCTTCAGCCACTTCTTGCGGTCCTCCAGCCTTTTACGCCGCGTATAGAGCCGCGCCTCCTCTTCCCTCAGGGCTTCAATGTCGGCTTCCATGCCTGTAATGATTTTGGCATAACCGTCTGCCTTTTCTTCGATTTCTCCCCACAGGCCTTCCATAGTATCCCGCAACGTCTGCTCGTCCACCTCTGGGTCATAGGCCATATCCTGCAAAATCTGATACTGTTCTGTAAGTTCATATAATCTCATACTTGCAATCTCCTTTGAAATCCCTTATACTAAGGGTGTGATGTTTTTAGTTACTGGACTCTTGACGGCTCCACCCGTCTGGGTCCGTTTTTTTTGTGGGCCAAAATACCCTCCGACTTCGTAGGTTGACTTATTGTTGTCCCAGTTATATGCCCTGCCATGCCCACTTGCCAGAATGAATATATTTACATCTCCGGTTCCGGTCTTACTGCGCCATTCTGCCAGCAGGTCCATTATGGCCCGCAGTTCTTCCTCGGGGTTGTACATTTCCCCTCCTCCTTTCACAGCTCCACACCCATTGCCAGTGCCATGACCACAATGGACACCATCCACATCCCCGTCATCCACATGACTGACACTACAATCCATTCCGTGGCATCCACAATCTGCCTGGCACAGCGCCGCAGGAAGTTGGCTATCCACCTGGCCAGACGCATCCATGGACCATCACGCCGGTTCCGGCGCCGTCTGAACGTGACCATCCGCCGTCTGCCCATCATGTTAGTAAGCACCGCGGTGGTGGGGCCTACGATGTCCAGGCGCCAGCCGGGGTATCGGATGGCCGCCTTGGCGCGGATGGCTAACTCAGTTACTTTTCTCATTGCACTTTTCCTCCTTCTATTTCTTCAACAGCAGCGTCAATCTCTTTCATGGTCCTGCCCAGGTACTGAGCCACTAAGTTCGTCTGTATAACTATGTGCGCCCGCTTCCCATGTTTTTCGTAGATACCAATGGGGTACTTGCCAATCCGGACTTTCTCAATTAGATAGGGCACATCAACGCCAAAGATTTTTGCTGCTGTTTTGGTTCTGATTCGGTTTGGACGCATCCTCTCCCCTCCTTCCTTTTATAGAAATCCATCTCTCCCTATGTTACAATTTCATTACAGGCCCTGCCCGGCCAAGTATGATAGGAAGGAGGTGAATATCATTATGACTTGGAACGAAGTAAAAACCCTCACATGGAACGAAATATCATTTTTTAAGTATTGTGATATCTCTGCTGATACTTTCGATTTAGTTCAACGCAAATGGAATAGAACCATAAATTTTCCATCAGATGTTGAAGCCAAACTGAAAGACCTTTGCAAACCCTTTGTACGAGAATATGAAAAACGATATAAAACATTTGACTTTGTCACTTCTACAAAAGATTTTGTATCTTTTCTGCAAAGTCTTCGAACTCTTTTAAATATGGGTAAAGAGTTTTATCCATATCTGAAAGCATTTGTTGCAGCTCTGTTCGATTTTTTACTTTCGCTATTCGAGAAATAGATATTTTAAATCTTTGAATCTGAAAAAGTGCGTAAAGTATCATTGGCAACTGCTTCAATGGTACTTTTCTGCACTTTATTGCCATCACAAATGTCTCTTGCAATAAAGTGATGGTTTTCATTGTCTGTTCCGTTTCTCTCACTCCTTTCCTAATTTGCTATTATCCTCCGTTGCCATCCCCTCAGATTCGGTTAAACCGAAGTCCAGTGGTAAAAAAATAAGCCTGTCATATGGTACCCCATAAACCTTCTCTATCTTTCTTAAAACAGGAATATCTGGATAAGACCTGCCGCGCTCATAATTACCCAGTGTATCTGTACTTACCCCTATTAATCCTGCGGCTTCTGACTGCTTTAATCCTTTTATTTCTCTTGCTGTTTTTAAGGAGACACGCATATTTATTGGAATGGTGCTAGGCATATTTTATAATCCCTCCCTTCATGTTAGTTTATTTACAGCTATATATTACTTCGGTTTTACCGAATTGTCAACGGTTTTTCCGAAATTTTTTAAAAAAATATTGAAATTATTTCGTTTTTAACATATAATCAGTATTATAAGGAGGGCTAAAGATGAGCGGATTAGGCAACAAAGAAATAATGGCCAAAAATATAAAATATTATATGGGCATCAATAACATAAGGCCTAAGGATATATGTGATGTGCTAAAGTTCCCTATGGCCACCTTTTCAGATTGGATACATGCTAAATCATATCCTAGAATTGATAAAATAGAGATGATGGCTAATTACTTTGGTATCTCTAAATCTGATTTAGTCGAAGACCACAAAAATATAGGAATAAAACAAGAACGTAAAGGTACCATTATCAAAGTCCTCGGTTCCGTAGCAGCCGGCATCCCAATCAGTGCCGTTGAGGATATCATAGACGAAGAGGAAGTCACTGAAGATATGGCCCGCCAGGGGAACCTGTTTGGCCTGCGCATCAAAGGACATTCTATGGAGCCAAACATCTGTGATGGGGATACAGTCATAGTCAAGGAGCAGCCCGATGCCGAAAATGGTGAGACCGTGGTTGTTCTCATCAATGGGGATGAGGCTACCTGCAAGAAAATATATAAGTATGAGGATGGGAGTATTCGTCTGGTACCCAACAATCCAGCATTCTCCCCCAAATTATATACACTGGATGAAATCAGTACATTACCAGTGACAATCGTTGGAAAGGTGATTGAGTTACGAAGGAAATTTTAAATTAATATCATGTGCAAAGGAGAGGTAAGGCATGGGTCTTTTTTTTAAGTCATCTGAAGAAAAAGCTATATCACAACGCAAAAAAGACGAAATTATGGAAAAAGGTACATCTTACATGGGCTATCCACTTCAAAACCTTGGTCCTATAACAACTGACTCGGTGGTTACCATTAAGATGCACCCTGACCAACAAAAAATAACATTAACATCTGGAAAAAATGAAATTGAACTACCATATGATAGATTACTTGGATTCTCTATTGATGAAGAAGCTAAGCTTACATCTGGAAAAATCAGTCTGGGTGGCGCCATAATTGGTTCTGCACTTCTAGGAACTGCTGGTACAGTAGTTGGTGCTTTACACAAAAAAGGAAAAAACAAAATTTCTTGGATAGGAACTTTAATATATGAATCAAAAGAAAAAGAACGAAAAGAACTTAATTTCCTTACATATTCATTAGGTAACCCTGATAAAAAAACTTTTCAAATGAGTCAGTTTGAAACACTTATGAATAAGATAGCTGTAAGAAAATTCGATGGACAGAAATTTGAATTATAATAACTAAAAGCCCCTGTGCTACCAACACAAGAGCTTTTGATGATACTATTGCCGGATAAGTCCGGTGAAATAATATCGGCCTCAACAACCATATTATATCATCTGGCACCCATTCTGGCAATGGGTGTATTTTTGTACCCTTTTTTGGATTCGTTGCGATATCGCAACAGAAAGGATGATATATATGGCTCTAATTCAATGCCCTGAATGCTCCGGCCAGGTAAGCGACCGCGCCTCCTCCTGTCCACATTGTGGTTTTCCACTTAGCACTCCCCCCGCACCCGCTCCGAAGCGCGGACGCCCAAAAAAGCTGGAGGAGCTGTCCTTCCGGCTCCCAAATGGATATGGGACCATCAGAAGATTAACCGGGAACCGTAGAAAGCCATACGTTGCCCTGGTAAACCCTACACAGGTATTCAACGATGAAAAGGGAACCTCCCATTACAAATATGACCTGCTGGGGACCTTTGCTGAAAAAATAGATGCATATAATGCAGTCATGCAGTATCACAAGAGTCCTGGAGGTCTGAACAGCAATATAAATATCAAAGAACTGTTTGAAAAATGGCTTGAGCACCATATGAAAGTAAACAACTATCCTGACTCCATGCGGAAAAAATATGAAATGGAGTTTGCCTATTTATCTCCCTTATACAAAGTCCGGGTATTGGATACCAGTCCTGCCATGCTGAAAGAGGCAATCGAGAATGCATCCAAAATTGGAACCCGTGGAAAAACCAAAGGACAGGTTGTTGCTGCCACGCCAAATATGAAAAGCAATATCAAGGGCCTGCTGAATATGATGTATGACCACGCCATATTCCTCCGCATCCTTACAGTAAACTATGCACGCACCTTTGAACTCAAATTCGATATCGTTCGCCGCGAGGGCCGCCCTTACACGCAAGCCGAAAGGGATATCCTATGGAGACATTCCGGAACCCTCTTTATAGACATGACCCTGGTGCAGTTCTATTCCGGTTGGCGTCCAAATGAAGTGCTTAACATCGGGATAGATAATGTGGACCTGCAAAACCGTACATTTACCAGCGGTTCCAAGACAGAAGCTGGAATCAACCGGACCATTCCCATACATTCCAAAATCTTTTCTATTGTAGAGCATTATTACGCGGAGGCCCAGAGCATCGGACGTAACGTACTGTTTGGCCGTTTAAAGCCCCACAACAATCAATATACCTATACGGATAATTCATTTCGGTATGGCCTCTTCAAAGACTTTGAGGAACTGGGTATCACAGACCATGTGCTGCACGATGGCAGGCATACATTTTCAACCATGGCTAAGGAAAATGGGGTTGATGACTTTGCTAGAAAAAAATTTATGGGACATAATATTTCTGATTTGACAGACCGGGTATATACGCATTTAGATTTGGAGTGGTTCCGAACGGAGATAGAAAAGATAAAGTAGTGTTGATTATTGTGTTGATTATTATGTTATTATTTATGACCTTGCTTTCACTTTTGATAAAATATATCCTATCACAATATAACGTATTTACAGTGCTTTCTCCATTTGACCAGATATTTCTCCCGTATTCACACTATGTTCACACTTCATTCAAAAACCTTTTACACAATCAACATTATTTCTTCATGTTTTCCCTATATACTTTAACCATAGACAGTTAGAGATAGCTGCCACACAAAAACGCTTACAAGATTTTTTTCATAATACTCGAGCTGATAAGAAATTATCAGCTCTCCTCCCTTTTAATAATACTTTTAAAAAAACGTATCATCCATTGGATGGTACGTTTTTTCACGATGTGCGTATTCACTGGGGTGTGTCAGAAAAACAGGATCCTGCCCAGGCCCAGAAGGAACAGGCCTCCGACAAGCCCCACAATCAGCTTCATGGCCATATCCTGGTCCCCCAGCCATCCCCACAGGCCTCCCCTGGATTCTTCCCCGTCAGTCCAGCTGTCGGATCCGTCTGATGCATCATTCCCCAGGTCATCACCAGTCCCTTCCTCCGGCATATCCAAAAACACAACAGGCGCCGCCTGGTCCTTCCTGGTCTCCTCCCCGGCAGACTTAAGCGCCTCCCTGGCTGCTTTCCAGTTACTTTTATCCACATAATAATTTGTAAATGGAACGATTTCCACAATTCCTTCTTTAAACCGGTTGGTAGGCACTGTATTCTGGCCTTCCTCCACATAGTACGGCACATTGGCGGCCTTTAACGCTTCTTCCAGGTACACGGTGTCAACATCATGCCCGTTAGACAGGAGCACCGGCTCCTTTACCATTGAGAAAGAGGCCTCAAAATCAGATGCAGCGTCAATCAGCTGTTCACCACAGTCCTCACACACAACCTCATCCCTGGAGAACCGTTTCCTGCATTTCGGACAAATCCTTCTTGTTTCCATAGCTGCTCCTTTCCGGGTCCCGGTCCTGGCGTCTCATGATGCGGCCTGAGATACGCCAGCAGGACCTCGGTCTGTCTTTTGTTTTGCTGTATGTCCATTATAGCTGTACCATGCAGTATTTTCAAGGGAAGGTTTTCCCATATATACCGGCATGCCTGCCGCCATATCTGCCGCCATCCATTCCACCATATCTTATTGTGTCCGTTTTATAGGGTACATTTTATCCACAGCCGGATTCCAGCCCCCTATATCAGGCCTTGGCTCATCCCCTTGTCTTTCCTGTCCTGAATCCCTCCGGCAGTGTTACCTCCTTATATAAAAACAGCAGGGCTGTCAGGTTTGGGAATGCCATAAGCCCGTTCCATATATCTGACAGCATCCACACAACATCCAGCCTGGCCTCGCTGCCGAGGAACACCGCCCCGAGAAACAGCACCGGATAAATCCGGGCAGCAAACCATGTTCCCGCCCGTTCCCCCAGACCGGTCCCCCTGATAAAATAGGCGGCTGCCTGCCTGCCCAGGTAAAACCACGCCATGATGGTTGCAAATGCAAATACCACCATGGAACCGCTGACCAGGTATTCCCCTGCGATTCCCAGCCTGCCGCTGAAACACCAGGCAGCAAGGGCGGCTCCCTCATAGGGCGCTGCATCCAGGGCCGGGCCTGTCATGCACAGGATGACCAGGGCCGTAAGCGTACACAGGATCACGGTGTCAAAAAAGACTTCGAACATGGCCCACATCCCCTGCTCATGAGGCGTTGTGTCCTCAGCCGGACCATGAAGCACGGCCAGGGTGCCAAGCCCCGCCTCATTGGAGAACACCCCCCTGGAAATGCCGTAGCGGATGCTGCGGCTTACCACGTACCCTGCTCCCCCTCCCGCGGCTGCCTCGGGGCGGAACGCGGATGACACCATGGATGCCAGGGCGCCGGGTATCCGGTCGTAGCAGGAAAATATCACAATCAGCGAAAATACAATATAGATGCCGGAAGCAGCAGGCATCAGCTTCTCGGCCACATTGCCAATCCTCTTTATGCCACCGCAGATGACCAACATCAGGACTCCGGTAAATACCAGGCCTCCGGTCAGCACCGGGACCTTCCATGTATATTCCATGGTGCTGATGGCAGAATTGGCCTGTACCATGCTGCCCATGCCCAAGGAACACATCAGGCACAGGAAGCTGTAGAGGATTCCCATCCCCTTTATCCCAAGGCCCCGTTCCATATACACAAAAGGGCCGCACACATAATGTCCGTCGCTGTCCTTATACCGGTAACGGATGCCCAGCATGGTCTCGCTGTAGGCTGTAATCATTCCGATAAGGGCCGACACCCACATCCAGAACAAGGCCCCCGGACCGCCTGCTGTCAAGGCCGTGGCCACCCCGGCAATGTTGCCGGTTCCCACCGTTGCCGCCAGGGCCGTGCATACGGACTGGAACTGGCTGATGCCCTTTTTCCTGCCCGTATCACTCCCTTCTCCCGTTCCCCCTGATACCTTTCCTGACAGGATACGTCCTGCCGTGTTCTTCCACCAGTATGAAAATCCTCTTATCTGGAAAAAATGACATTTAAAAGTAAAAAATATGCCAACCCCCAGGAATATCACAAGGGTCCATGGCCCCCATACCATACCATGCACCTGCTCCAGCCATTCCATCATCTGCTGCCTTACCGCCCGGCTTCTGTTCTTATTAAATGTCTTATTCCGGGAAATGCCTCGCTATGACAATTCCAGGAATTTTCTTATGGATGTGCCTCGCATTTTATAGTTGTTTATGATAAAATAATGAATAGGTATCATAAAAGAATGAATGAGAAAAGAGGTATGCCGATGCCAGGTTTTACAACCCATTACGTTCTAGGCATGAAAGCATACAATGATATGCCGCAGAACAATCTGAAGTTTATCATTGCCAAGTACCGGTGGCTTTATCAGCTGGGACTGCAGGGGCCGGATATGTTTTTCTATAACCTGCCTATCCTGCGCCACCGTGACCACCGCAATGTGGGTTCCCATATGCACGAACACCATGTGAACGATTTTTTCCGGTGCTGTTTCCTCCAGCTTGCCAGGATTGACTCGCGGCAGCAGCGGGAAGAGGGACTGGCCTATATGTGCGGTTTTATATGCCATTATATCGGCGATTCCATATGCCACCCTTATGTTTATGGACGGATTGAATATGACGTCCATCATCCGGGCGCTTATTACCACGGACTCCATGCAAAACTGGAGAATGACATTGACGCCCTGCTGCTACAGAAGTACAAGAGGAAGAAGCCGTCCCAGTTCAATCAGGCTGCCACTATCTGCCTGAATGGCATGGAGACACAGTTCATCTCCCGCTTCCTGTCCGACTGCATCAATGAAGCATTTTATCCGCTCAGCTATAAGAACCGGTATCAGGTCACCGCGCCCATGATCCACAGATCCATACTGGCCCTGCGTTTTGGCTGCCGCACCTTATCCGATCCCAACAGCAGGAAGAAGGACAGGATTGAATTTTTTGAATCCATTTTCCTTAAGAACCCAGTGGCATCCAGCAAGCTGGTGACGGATGTGGTTGAAAACCCGGCCTGGAGCCTGAACCTGCATCATGAGACATGGTGTAATCCATGGGATAAGCGGATTGCCTCCAAGGCATCCTTCCCGGACCTGTTCAAACAGTCCCTGGGCAAGCTGAGCACTATCTTTTATATGATTAATTCCATGCTGGACACAGGACAGCCCCTGCGCAAAGGCAGCCTGGAGATGCTTTTATCAGAACTGGGCAACTACTCCTACCACAGCGGACTGCCCTGTATTGATGAATAAAAACACCAGCACACGGGCCCCTGGATTGCCTTGATTACCATGACCAGGGGCCCGTATAAACGGGTTGACAGCAGGATTAATCTTCTTTTGCCTTTCTCACGGACCACTTCTTTGCCTGAAATGTCAACAAGCACAAAACCGTTCATCTTCCATAAAACGCCAAATGCGAATGGCATAAGCCATCCGCACTTTTATTTCTATATACAATTATATGTGAACAAGGATGTTTTGTCAAAGCGGTGCCGTTGGAGGAATTACGCGGCAGCCAGAACAGGCAGAAATCCCGGACACGTTTAAATAGGTCTATCTGCCATATAAAAACAGGGCTGCGTACCAAGTACGGCAACCCATGTTCTGGTTAACGGCATTCTATATCATTCAATTACCTGGTCCCCATCCTTAATACAATAGGATGTCTTAATGCCCAGACGTACCATCCAGTTCTTGGTATCCTGGGTCAGCCAGGGACCGGTGCCTGCACCGCTGCCGCCATCATTATCCCACAGCCACTGCGGGGTTGGCCACAGGGCGACGCTGGGTCTTAATGCCTTGTAAACTTCAAAATCAACACCGTTCTGTCCGTGGTGGGCCAGCTGCACAACATCACACTTCAGTGCACGCAGGTCGTGGTCCGCCATGAGCATCTCGCCTCCAGCCCTGGCAAGGTCCCCCAGGAACACCACATTGGTTCCATTCAGGCTTACCATGTAGGCCACGCTGCTGTTATTCACAAAGTCACTGTTGGCCTTATACGCCTTGTTCAGCACCTGTATCTTGGCCGGGCCCGCGTCAATGACCTGCCCGGACACAATGTCACCGTGGAGCGTGTTCTGCGGCACAAGGGCAAATGCTCCCTTGAGGTAGGCAACCATGTTGGCAACCTCCGCATCCTTCTCCGCATACCAGCTGTCCTCGTGGAAGGAATAGTAAATCCCGTCAACGGTTATCTCACCATTGTGCTTGTAAAGTATATCGGCAAGGGCTCCTGCGTGGTCTGAGTCAGGATGGGTAATCAGCCAGGCCTTAACATGGCCGCCCTTCTGTTTAATCTGGTTCAGAAGATATTCCGCATTGTTGGTCCATCCGCCATCCACAACAATCAGCCCGCCTTCCCCGTTTTCAATAATCACGGACAGAAGCTGTGCATTGGTATCATGATTTGCAAACATGGTAAGGCGGCCCGCGCCAAACAATGAGGATGTGTCTGTCTTTGGAGTGGAAACTTCCCCGAACCCAGCCACCTGGGCCTTGGCCTGAATCACTGGCTGGCTGGCCGCTGCTGCCTGGCTGCCGTTGTCCTGGATTGCCGTCTGGCCTCCGCCGCCCTGTCCCGCCGCCTGAGCGCCGCCAGCCTGGCCCGCCGTCTGGCCTCCGCCAGCCTGTCCATTGGTTGATTGAATCTGCTGGATTACCGGAGCCGTCTGGCCGGACTGAGAGGACTGGCCGTGGTCCTGGTCATCTTTTATGATAATCTTATCCGGTGCAGTGAGGGCCTGTCCCTGTGCCTTAAATGGCTGTGAATCAGTCATTGCAAAGCTGTCCATCCCTCCTCCTGCTGTCATGAACATCATCATGGCAAGCAGTCCGGCTGCCGCCTGTTTCCAGTATCTGTCAATTCGCATCCTTATTGTCTCCTTACTGGTTCTGGGCTGTCAGCGCCCGCTGTTCGCCTGCCTTCATGGTGTCGTTGACCAGATACGTATCGGTCTTGCCTTCCTGATCGTAATAAAATACCTGGACGCACACATCATGCTCATCAAAGTAGCTTCCGTAATAAATCCTGTCTGTCTCGTCCTCATCCGGAGCTTCATAATAGAAGTTCTGGGTGGCAATGGAAGCGCCCACTGTCTTAAGCACCGCCTCGCCGAAAACAACGGCGACCTCACCCGTAGTCTTGTGGGTAACAGGAAGCAGCACGGTAAGCAGGCCGCTGCCCGCATCATATCTCACATCCATGTCCAGCACATAGTCGGCAAACTCTCCGTATGGGTCAAGATAGTTGTCCCTCAGTTCCTCCCTTATCTCCGTCCAGTCAATGGCGATATCCTTATTCACCTCCACATCAGGCACCCCGTCCCCTGTGACGGTCCCTCCGGTAGGTGATACAATATTACTCTGGGTACATCCGCTAAGCAGAGCCACTAAAGCCGCTAATATCAATGATAATTTCCCAATTTTTTTCATGATATAAAAAACCTCCTTTTGTCAACGGTACTATTATAACGAAGATCCAGATAATTTAACAGTCCTTTTTTCTTACAAAATTATTGTTATTTTTCCAAATACTACTTGCTTTTTCCAGGGACAGGTGATAATATGTTCAATATGATTTATATTTTAGATTTTTTGAACACTCAAGGAGGACATCTTATGAAACCGAAACCAAACACACCCCAAGGCGCCAGCCTGAAAAAACGGCTGGATTGGATAACCACCATCATACCTTTTATCTGTATTGTCATATTATGTTTCCTGTTCATGGCATTTCCCCAAGGCTCCACATCCATCCTGGAGTCAGTCCGTTTCTTCCTGGGCGACCAGCTGGGAAGCTATTATCTGTTCATCGGGCTGGGAGCGCTTATCTGTTCCTTCTATATGGCATTTTCCAGATACGGCAAAATCAAACTGGGAAGCCTGGAAAAACCCCAGTACTCTGCCTTCCAGTGGGGCTCCATGATGTTCACCGCGGGACTTGCTGCCGATATCCTGTTCTATTCCCTTTGTGAATGGATGCTTTATGCCAATGAAAGCCATATCACGGATATGGGCTCCAGACAGGACTGGGCCTCCACCTATCCCCTGTTCCACTGGGGTCCGATTCCCTGGAGTTTCTATATCATCCTGGCTGTTTCCTTTGGGTTTATGATCCACGTGCGCAAGCGCAGCAAGCAGAAGTATTCTGAAGCCTGCCGCCCTCTACTTGGCAAAAGGGTAGACGGGATTTTGGGAAAACTCATTGACCTTACCGCTGTATTTGCACTGCTGGCAGGCACCGCAACCACATTTTCCCTTGCCACCCCCCTGCTTTCCATGGCCTTAAGCCGGGTGTTCGGTATTGAGGAAAGCAATCTGCTGACCATTTCCATCCTGGTTGTGATCTGCGTGGTATACACCATGGCCGTATACTTTGGCATGAAAGGCGTTGCAAAGCTGGCGGCTTCCTGCGTCTACCTGTTCTTTGCATTGCTGGCCTATTTCCTGTTCCTGGGCGGCGAGACCCGCTATATTATTGAGACAGGCATCACTGCCATCGGCAACCTGACCCAGAATTTCATTGGCATGGCAACCTGGACCGATGCCATGCGCACCTCCTCCTTTCCACAGTCATGGACGATTTTCTATTGGGCCTACTGGATGGTATGGTGCGTGGCAACCCCGTTCTTCATTGGAACGATCAGCAAAGGCAGGACCATCCGCCAGACCGTGCTTGGCGGATACTTCTTTGGGCTGGCAGGTACCTTTACCTCCTTCATCATATTGGGCAATTACGGGCTGGGCCTCCAGATGCACGGGAAGCTGGATTTAATGGCGCTTTATGAAAAGACCGGCAGCCTTTATGAGGCCATCATCGCGGTATTTGAAACAATGCCCCTGGCCCAGGCAGGGCTGGTGCTCCTGGCCGTTACCATGATTGCTTTTTACGCCACCTCTTTTGACGCGCTGACCATGGTTGCCAGTTCCTATTCCTATAAGGCCCTGGGCGCGGACGAAGAGCCGGACAAATCCGTAAAATTATTCTGGGCCGTCATGCTGATGCTGCTGCCCATAGCGCTTATCTTCTCAGAGAATTCCATGGCCAACCTGCAGACGGTTTCCATCATTGCCGCATTTCCCATTGGATTCATCATTGTTCTTATTGTGTGGAGTTTCTTCCGGGATGCCAGGCATTACCTGGACAATGAAAAACAGATTTAAGTTCAGATTCCATAAATAAGCATAAAAACGAGGGCCGCCCTTTCAGCCCTCGTTTAGTGTGTGCACCCCATAGATGTTATTCTCCTTATCCCTTATTGATCCTCCCAGAGGATACTCTGTATCCTATCCTCGGCTTCTGATTCGTCACTTCCCTTAAAGTAAAACGTCAGAAATCCTGTCATCCTGAAATTCTTAACTTCATCGTAACGCTTCACATTCGCCGTGGTCTTATCACTTGTCACATAGATGTCACAGTCAAATTGATTTGCTGTCTGAATTAAATAGGAGATAGGGATTGCCTTGAATACCTTCTCCTTGCTGTCAACCTGTCTCGTTAACATAGAATCACCTCAATTCAAAAACAAAACCAACTACTTGTTACCACTCTCCCTCGAATAATTATACATACCCCTATATTGAAAGAATAACATTTTTTTCCTTTAATTGCAAGGGACAATCCGGAAAACTTATCTATTCTTTGTAAAATGTTAATAAAATAAAGTTTAAAAAATTCCTGATTTTACAACAAATTGTCAAAAGACACATTGTGTGGTAAAATCAGGAAATTTTTGTAACCAATCACTTAAAGAGTTTTAGGATGCACTTACATCCAGACCTTTCACGGCCCAGGTATAATTCTGCATTGCCTGCTGCAGGTTCAGATCCGCTGACCTGAATCCTGCCCTGGCCTGAAGGTATGCCAGTTCCTGCTGCATATATGCAATCTGGCTTAAGCTTCCCGTCCCGTACTGGATCTGTGCTGCCTGCCATGTATTCTGTGCTGCCTGCCACGCAGTTGTGGCGGAATCATATTCCACCTTCTTTTCCAGGATGGTGTCGTACAAGGTCTGGATATTAGACCGTACCAGGTCTTCACTGTATGCCACGTTGCGCACCTTATTCTTGGTCTGGGTGGTATTCTTTGAAATGATCTGCTCAATCTGGTCCATGCCGCCGCCCTTGGCGCCCCTCATGGATATAAGGCTGTAATTGTTATTGACCGCTGTTTCCTTGTCCGCATCCACATCAATGGCTGCAATGGCAGCCACATCTGAGGATGGGACTGCCCCAATGACCGGATTGCCGTCCGACCCCCAGCCGGTAAAGGTGCACAAGGTCTTTTTAATGCTTTCAGCCTGTGTATCCAGCGCAGCCAGCTGGGACCTTGCCGAGGTCAGGCCGGAGGCGGCGCTGATCACATCCGCGTCAATGGCCAGGCCCTGGGCCTGCATGGTCTGCTGTATGTTCCTGGCTGTTTCTGCAATCTCCACGCCCTTGGCTGCCACGTCCCGGTTCAGCATAATCTGTTCATAACCGTTCATGGCCTGCTGGAGGCTGTAGACGATTTTGTTTACACCGCGCTGGATCTGCTTCAGGTTCTTGTTGTCCTCCCTTGTCCCCAGCTGTATATTACGTCCCATGCTTTGGGCCCCCGTACGGTAGCCTTTGGCGGTTGCTTTGGCCATCATCAGATCCGCCATGCCATCAGCTGCTGAAACCGCCCCTGACTTTATGGCATCCTCCAGGTCATCTGCCGCCTCATCCATCTCCCTTGCAGCTTCAAACATGGAGTTCACGATACCTGCCTGTTCATCCTCATACGTATTATAATAGGTGTCATATGTATTCTTTATAGGCGGATAAAAATTCTTAACCAGATCCTCAAGTTCGTCATAATCCATCTCATTATCATAAAGTCTCTGATAGGCCTCTGTGAATTCCTGGTCCGGGACTTCCTGTGGCAGCGCCAGGGATGTCACGGCACCGGATACCGATATGGCCAGGGACAGGGATGCTGCTGCCAGGCTTTTTGTGTGTCTGTTCATCATAATCATTACCCTTTCTAAACAACTGTCTTACCTTGGTTTTAGCTGAAAGTCAGTCCCTTCTTTATCCAGTCGTATTTTTCCATGGCAAGGGTGAGCTGCATCTTACCGGTTTCCACGCTGTTTTTGGCTGTTGTATAACTGGTCTGCTGCTGGATCAGTTCCAGCGCGCTTATGTTTCCCGTTGCAGCCTTGGCCGAAGCAGCGTTCATGTTCACGGTCTCCAGCTGAAGCTTTATGTTGGCGGCGTCCAGGGCATCCTTTGCATCCAGGACCGCATTGTACTGGGTCTTAAGGCTGCTGTATACCTGGTTGCGCTTATCCTCCAGGTCGGCCTTGGTGGCATCCGCCTGCTCATTGGTCTTCAGGTTCTGGAGCTTGTGTTCATCGGATTTGATTTCATAATTATTTGCAAGCGCCTGTTCCCTGTCAGCATCCGGGTCCATTGCCCCAATCCTTGCCAGGTCCGGCTCAGGTATATCCCGTATCTCAGGCTGTGAATCCGCGCTCCATCCCAGCATAAGCAGCAGGGAACGGTATACATTGTCCGTTGATTTCTGTGCGGACAGGATGTTGGCGTCTATGTCCTGGACGTTCTTTAAGGAAGTCAGCACCTCTGTCTGGGTGGCCATACCTGCTGCCTGACGCGCAACCGTGGCCTCATAGGAGGCCTGTGCCAGGGCGCGGTTGGCATTGAGGTTTTCCATGGTATAAGCGGACTGTTTGTAGGTGGTCATCAGCTGCTGGGCCTGGAACACCAGGTTGGCCTCTGTCTGGTCATATGAAATCTTATACATTTCCGCATCCATAAAATTCTTATCTGCTGTCTGCGCAAGGGTATTTCCTGCAAAATCCAGGTTGGCGGCAGTCATTCTCCCCATATAGCTGTCCGTGTCCGTGGAACTGGCATCATCCCACAAATCCATGGCGTCGCTCAGCAGCTTATCATTGATTTCCGTCAGATCCTGGTTCTTCTTATCGCTGAGCGTGGAACGGTTGCTGCGCACAGTGGGGTTGTATTCATGGACTAAGTCAGCCAGTTCCCCGTATTCCATCACATTGTCCCTGAGGGACGCCCATTTATCTGCGGAATAAGCAAATTCCGGGCTTATATCCTTGCTGATATCCGGCGCCGGCGGCTCCGCCACCTCATAATTCTCATCCGGCCTGCTTGCCAGGGTGGCGAAGGCGGTCATGGGAGTGGTCCCTGCAATTGCCGATGCTGCCAGAATGACAGCTGCCCGGTATCCGTATTTCCTGTCTCTGATATGTCTCATATTGATTCTCCTCTTTTTTCTGTATGCCCTTTCATATGGTTCTGAAATGTGCCTGGGCTGATTCCATTTTCCAGAATCTGCATTTCCCTCCTGGCCACATCCAGAAGCTGGTCCTTGCCTGCAACATTTTTATAATACATGGTTATGGTCCTGATGACGATGAGCATGAGCATATCCACCAGATATGCCAATGTCTCCCTCTCAATGAGATACCGTTCCCTGTCAATGCCGTCGTGCACCTTATCCACAAATTCCATGTACGTGCTGTCCTGGAACAGGAATCCCTTAATGCCGAACAGATGGGTCTGGTCCATCAGGCTCATGTCTGACAGCATGTTCCTGTACATCCTGTATCCCAGCCCACCTTCTCCTTGTTCCATCACAATCCCCAGCAGCCCCATGGCTGCCTCAAATGGATTGCCCTGCTCTTCCCTGAGGAATTTAAATATCTTTTTTTGGCAGTTATCCCTGAATCCACGCAGTATATACCGCATCAGATCATCCTTATCCTCAAAATATGTATAAAAGCTTCCCCGTGAAATGTCAGCTTCCTTGATAATCTGGTTAATGGATGCAGATGAATAGGGAACCCTGGAAAACTCATGGACAGCGGCATCCAGTATGACCTGCTTCTTTTCTTCCTTTAATTTCAAAAAACGTTGTGTGGGCATAGGGCCAGCCTCCTTGCTATCATTCGTATCCTCATATTCCCTAAAATGACATAATGTCATTGTGACATATTGTCACGCCCCTAATTATAAACACTTATGGTATGGATTGTCAAGAAAGGAAGCATTAAATTTCCATTAAATATCAGGCTGATTGTAACAGCTCAGGGGGAGGCCTCCAAATATTTTCCGCGATTTGAAGGGGACAAAGCAAGTTCGGAGCATACCTAAACAAGACTTTTGCTTCTGTATCCCGGAGAACGAAGAAATCGCTTAATCAGGATACTACTCACAGCTCCGATTAAGCGACCTTATGGATATCTTATATACTATTTTCTGTTGAATTTCAAATTATTAACTATTAGCCGTCCGATTTTTTAAAAACTTATTCACATTAACTGTTGGCAGAATCAATGGTGTCACATTAGCTGATGCTGTATATGTAGATACAATAGCACGAATATATGGATATAATATTGCTATCGCATTTGCCTGATAGTGAGCAATATCATTATCCTTTTCTACTCCTATAGAAAAATATCCCACAACTACAACTTTCATTTCAAACGGATATCTGTTTTTTATGGCTTCGTCAAAAATATGTATTATTAAACGAATTCTCATATGTTCATTATCATCCGAAGTTACCTCAACCTCCATTTTTATATCGATATCAACTTCTTCTTCTTCATATGCAGAATTAAGTTTAAATTGTATTTCTTCTACTTCATATTTCTCAAAACGGATAATTCCTGGTTCTATATTCGCCATCTTTATGCCGCACCTCTATATTTTTCTTCATAATCACTAAAAAAATCTTCCCCACATAATGTTTTTGACATAGTGTTAATGTATGTTTCTTTGGGAAAATCATCAATAGGTAAATTATAACCGCTATTGGAACTTTCCATAATCACACCAGCACCGCAATCATAACAAATCTTTTCAAATTCATCATTTGACAAAGAATCAAAAAAATCATTAATTCTCTGTAGTCTTTCTTCCAGTGTCATGTTCTTTAGCATCCTAATCACCCCTTATATTTGCAATTATTGCGATTTCTATAACCATAATATTGATTCAGCTTTTTCTTGTATATATCATACTCAAATTCCTGAGTGCACTCACGCAAACTGACAATAATATCGGGATTCTTTACACAATATTGCAGTTCATTCAAACCATTAAATCTAGTTTCGGATGCACTATTTTTTTCTAAAGGAAAAACGCCTACTACTACATCATAAAAGTCTCTATAACCCAAATTATTAAACATAATGTTTAAAATCACGCCATCAGTTATCTTAACTGCATTTAATCGTTTTGCATAAGCAGCTTTCTCTTGTGCCTTTTCCTTAGCACAATTAAACTCAATCCAACTTTCCGGATTTAAAAGCGAGAACATTCTATCTTCCTCAACTTTAAGAGAAACTTCCAAAATCATATATTTTTTATATAATTCATTATCCGTTTTCTCTTTAGGATATAACTCTTTGAATTTTAAATTTATCCAACGGAATACATTAAGTTTATCTTTATATAGATAAATTCCGTCACCTAGCCAATGTCCATCTCCGCGGCTATAATCCATGCGCTTCTTTCGAAGCATTCTTTCACCGCGTTCTCTCCCTGTTCCATGGTACACTAAACGTCACCAACTAACTCTAGTATTTTACTATATTCCTCTTTCTGGTTATGGTGTGTACTAATGCATATTATAACACACTATATTTAAATTATAC
>PPYE01662087.1_pt1 | contig 25959 bp, 23 predicted proteins | sample 1559881 | NCBI WGS metagenome assembly PPYE01 (sample SAMN08240022, study PRJNA423297) | Human gut metagenome, whole genome shotgun sequencing project. | reverse complement strand
CTCGGCGTTTCCACCGAGTATCTGAAGAATGACGAGATTGAAGATCCCAGTTACGGCATGGATCGCATGGACTATGTAGAGGAAATGCGGCAGAAGGGCGGACGGCGCGAATCCCTTGATCTGGAAGAAATGCTCCGGGAAAATCAGGCGCTCTTTGCCGGAGGAACCATCAGCGAAGAAGCAAAAGACGCCTACTTTCAGGCAGTCATGAAGGCATACCTCGAATGTAAAGAGGCGGCCAAAGAGACCTATGGACGAAAGAAAAAGACTGCTCCCGACAGGCAGTGATCCGGTTACTGGAACAGCTTATCAAGCAAGCTGTTCAAAATGCCTGTCAACAGGCGCTTGTATATGGGGAGGATGTGATTTCGATTGACCATAGAACAGATTTCAGACGCTGCAAAGCGATTAAAGAAAAAATATGATGAGACAGATCCGGAAAGGCTGGCTGAACAGATGAAAATCCTTGTATCACGGGAACCAATGGGGCTGTTTGAGGGCTGCTGCAAGGGCTTTTTTCTGGTTCACAGGCGGAAAAAACACATTACCATCAACGGCGATCTGCCGGACGTCCTGCAGAAAGTGGTGCTGGCCCATGAGCTGGGACACTGCGTCCTGCATTCCGGTTCTTCCAGCGCGGCCTTCCATGAGGTCATTCTCTTTGATACGGCAGACCAAAAGGAATACGAAGCCAACGTCTTTGCCTCAGAACTGCTTCTCCCGGATGAAGCTGTACTGGAGGTGCTGAATGACGATATGTTTTTCTTTCAGGCAGCGAAAGCCTTATATGTTCCTTCCGAACTGCTGGATTTCAAATTCCGCATTCTGAAGCGGCGCGGTTACAAGGTAGAGTCTCCCATAACGGCAAACGGAGATTTCCTGAAAAATCTGGAACAGCGGACTGATGTCCCGGCATTTGATTGAAAGGGGGCTTTTGGTATGGCAACATGGAATCCCTGGCATGGCTGCACGAAGATCAGCCCAGGCTGTTACCACTGCTATGTGTACCGACGGGATGCCGAGTTTGGCAAGGATACTTCTGTCGTTTCCAAAACGGCCTCTTTCAATCTGCCCGTAAAGAAGAACCGAAAAGGAGAATATAAGCTCCAGCCGGACGGCGATTATGTATATACCTGCTTTACATCTGATTTTTTTCACCCTGCAGCTGACGAATGGCGAAAAAAGGCCTGGGCGATGATGAAAGAGAGGGATGACCTGAACTTCTTTTTTGTAACCAAACGTCCCGAGCGATTCTCTGTCAGCCTGCCGGATGACTGGGGCGACGGCTATGAAAACGTACATATCTGCTGCACCTGTGAGAACCAGCGTATGACCGACAAACGGCTGCCGTTATTTCTGGAGCTTCCTATCCGCCACAAATCTATTATCCATGAGCCAATGCTGGGATCCATCAATATCCGTCCCTATCTGGCACAGTACCACGATTGCATAGAGGAAGTGACCTGTGGCGGAGAATCCGGTGAAGAAGCCAGAATCTGCGATTATGCCTGGATTCTAAACACCATGATGCAGTGTGTGGAATATAACGTCAGCTTTCATTTTAAGCAGACCGGAGCCAAATTTAAACGGGGGAACCGGGTTTATCAGATCGACCGAAAAGATCAGCTGACCCAGGCCAGAAAGGCAGGGATCGATTTCCAGGGCGCTCAAAATTGAGGCAAAATGAAATCTACGAAAAAGCTCGAATTTTGCGGTCGAATTCTGTTGCAAATATATAGGGGATAATAGTAGAATTTAGAAGAAGGGCATCGGAACTATCTACTATGACCCCCTTTTCTTTCGTCTCAATACTACCTAATTAGATACTAAAGCATATCTTCTAATTAGTCTAATAAAACTTCTGCTTTACAGGTAAAATAAGACCAGTATAAGCAGAAGGAAGGTGATTGTACTTGTCAGTTGAGCTTGAGAATCCAGCAATGCCGGAAATCACTCAGGTATCTGCAGCTGATTTTATTGGGCCGAGAGTAAAAGAACTGTGCGATAAGCAGCAGATCACCAAGTACCGCCTCTCACAAATGACAGGAGTGACGCAAACTGTCCTGTCACGAATCATTAAGAGAGAAAATGTACCGACAATTCAGACGCTCGAAAAGATATGCGCCGCCTTGAACATATCGCTGGCACAGTTCTTTGCGAAAGATGAGAATCCTCCGGATCTGACTGCCGAACAAAAAGAAATCATTGAAACGTGGAACGGGTTAAGCCCGGAAGAACGTGAAAGATTGATGAAAATTATACGCACTTTCCAATAGGAGTAGTTTCTGATGAACCAATCGGATGAGCTGCTCCTTATTTTGTGCTTTCAGGACAGTTTCGTCCGTATCTGGGTAACTGTCACTCAGCACGATAAGGAAGGTGTCGTATGAAACTTACCAAAGAACAAATAGAAAATGTAAAAAGTTTTTTGCTTGAAACATTCGCTTTTAACGAAGAACAGCTTGCAGCCATCGATGGACTAATACCCATGACCCAAGAGGTTTTCGAATCCATTCTTGAACGCTGTAATGAGCTTGGATCTGCGGCCGACAAAATTTTTTATCGGCTTCTCAGGGACTATCCGGATTTGACAGATGTTTACGGTCAAAAACTGGAAAAGGAATTGGATGAAAAATATCCTGATACGGAACTTCCGGAAGAAACGCCGGAAGAGCGACAGGCAGCGTGGGAACGGCTGTGTGCTCGGATTAGGGCGGAATTTGGGGAGGATGCAATTTAATTTTGTCACCTATACCGTGATACTCCCCTGGATTACTTTGAACCGCATTATATCTGACCCCAAATGTATACTATTCTACATTAATTGTACAGCAAAATTTCAAAATTAGGACTCAATATTATTTCAGAATTTTCAGCAATGTCAATCTCTCTTCTTGTCTAGTTTACTCACATTGAACATGCCTTTAACATTATGAGCAAATCACGGCCACTTTGTTCAGACCACCAGCGGGGCTGGTGGTCTGAGTTAGCTCCTCCAGGGCCTTTTGGTGTTTCTACCAATAATTTTTGCTACACTTTCTTTCGGTAGAATCGCAACATATGAAGCAGGGCGGATATTGAAATTTTTTAGGAGCAGCCTCCGTCATAAACTTAACAGTAACATAGGAAGTATCCTGTTGCGTAATGGCTCCTTCTCCAAATTTATAATGTTTTACCTTCCTTCCAATTAAGCCCATAATATGGGAAATCCTTTCTTTGTATTATATATCGCAGTCAATAAATTCCCGTTCTAATATTTCCTAGAGTAAGTCACACACGAAGCTGAAATTTTTGTTACTCGTTGCTGAAATCAAACTTTTATAAATGCAACTCTACCCCTAAGACATTTATAAGTCACAACAACTTCATCACATTCAACAAATTCTGGTAGCTGTCCACATCGTGATATTTCACATTACTTGTAGACATTTCGTTGAACAGCTTCTTAGCGCAGGAAATCTTTGCCTGCTCAATCGGTCTGAGGTTCAGACTCTCCATAGTACCCTTGGTTTCTGCCACAAAGAAAATATGTTTTACGGTTCCTTCATAAAAAGCTATCGCCCAGTCAGGTGAGTAATTCCCCACAGGAGTAGGAATATGGAATCCCTTCGGCAGTTTTGCGTATACGCAGACTTCCTGCGCTGCATCCAAGTCTTCCACAAAACGGCGCTCAATGCTCATTTCAGCAGAACCGTCCGTAAATACATAATCCTGAATTGCTTTATTCGCACGAAAGGCTTTATCAAAGCTCTGTGCGCTCTTTTCTGCGGTAAAGATAGCACTATCATAGCCGCCTTCAATTTGATTGTAGGAAATGTGTTCAACAATCATAGTTGCTTTTTGTTCTTTAATCAGTTTAATGACCTTAGAGATAAACTCTTCCGGATTGTTTTTGAACATATAAAGCTTATCCGGTCTTAAGCCTTTCAAAATAGCCGCTGCTGTTTTACGGGTCAGAACAGTTCCCTCAGCAACTTTACCAATTAAATCGTATTTTATCTGGCTTGTATGAGCGTGAGTTAATGTATAAGTACCAGAGCTTTCCCTTACAAACGAATCTCCACGGCTTATCTCATATTCATTCATTTGAGACTTTTGTCTGCCAACCGTTGTTGTATATTGAAGTTCTGAAACAAATAATTTTTCGTTGATATGCGCAATCGACTTACGAATAAGTTCATCGCTGTCAAACTCAACGGTATAAGCATATTTGTGATTGATCTGCTTCCATAGTGCCTGAAACTCAGCCTTTGCAAAATTCTCATTCAGCGGATTCTCTTTAACCTTCGTCTCATGACCATCAGAGAACATATCATTGAGAACACTATCATCATAAACAGACTGAATCAGGGTATGGATACCCTCTGCCATAGATTGAATTTCTTCAGGAAGCGGAGCAACGGTTCCCATCTTCACATCAGTACGATACTTATCGGTAACCTTGCGCTTCATATCGACATAGCCATTGCTGATAAGATAGAACTCAATGGCATCGGCAGTATTGCCGTCAATAAGAGTAGGGGTTCCATCCACTTTGACATATTTGCCCTTGAAGTATTCGCTGGTGGCAGTCGTCGGTCTGTCATACAGAACAGTCTTAATGTCGCTTTGAAGATCAGCCACGAAGCCCTTATAGCTTTCGCTTGCAATTACTGTAAGCATATTGATGTCATGAACACTGTCACCGCAGCTTTCTGCATCCATTCGAGTACCATGCTGGTTTACACAGAGACGCAAACCACGACCCACTTCCTGGCGTTTCGCTGTCTGACTGTCAGAATGCTTCAGCGTACAAATCTGAAATACATTCGGGTTATCCCATCCCTCTCGCAAAGCAGAGTGAGAGAAGATAAAACGTGTCGGCTCGTCAAAGGACAGCAGACGTTCTTTGTTCTTCAAAATCAGATCGTAAGCGGAAATATCGTCAGAAAACTCGCTGCCACGCTTCAGCTGACTGTCGATACTTCTGCCGGTCTTTTTGTCAATACTGAAATATCCTTTGTGAACCGTACTTACATCACTGCACATAGATTTCAAATATTTCTGGTAAGGAGTATCGAAAACAGTAATATAGTCGTTGAGTACATTCAGGTATTCCTCCTCGAATATCCTCCCATATTCACCCAGGATTTCGTTGCCATCTGCATCGTACTGACGATACTTGGAAACCTCGTCAATGAAGAAAAGAGAGAGGGACTTGATTCCCATATTAAACAACTTTTCTTCCTTCTCAAAGTGAGAAAGGATAGTTTCCCGAATCTGAATCCTGCGCATATCAGACTCTGACACATCGCCGGAAACCTCACCGGTTTTGATTACTTCGCCGTTGGTAAAGGTCACTGTGCCACGGAACGGATCAATGTCAGAGATTGTATATCCCTTGTACTGCTCCATTCCCTGAGATACATAGTAAAGATTATCATCAACGCCCAAAACACGAGTTTCCCGGTTAATGGACTTATTATAACCGATTTCCAGCTCGATACGAGCCATCGGCGGTTTCTTGGAAGAGAGAACGATCTGCTCCAGGAACATATAGCTATCCGTGCCTCGGAAGTTCTTTACTTCAAAGCCCTTCACCTCAATCTTCTTAACCAAACGCTTGTTGAACGCATCCAGAGCATCCAGAACATAAACCGTATTGTGCTTAACGGCATGAGTTGCAGAATAATTCAGCGTAAACAGAGGATTGAAATTCTTCAACGCTTTCTGGGTAACAGCGCCGCCCATCTTCTGCGGTTCGTCCAAAATGATAATGGGTCTGTTCGCCTTAATCACATCAATCGGGCGGCGGGAACCAAACTCATCACGCTTGGAATAAATAATACGGGCTTCCTTACTCCTGCCGTCCTCTTTCAGAGAAGAAGCAAAAGCCTGCGTATTGATAATCATTACATTGATACCGGAGCTGGACGAAAAGTTATCCAGCTGATTCAGGTTTGAGCTATTGTAGATGAAGAAACGAGCTTTCTTTCCGTAATACTCCATGAAATGGTCGGCGGTAATTTCAAAGTTTTTTTTCACGCCCTCTCGGATAGCGATGGACGGAACAACAACAATGAACTTACTCCAGCCGTATTTTTTATTCAACTCGAACATCGTCTTGATATAAACATAGGTCTTACCGGTACCCGTCTCCATTTCAATATCAAGGCTGCACCTGCCCAAATCTTTCACAAGATTTGGAGACTGTTTAATGTTGTTCTGGCTCTGTATCTTCTGAATATTCATCAGTAGCTGATCGTCCGTCAGTTCTACCACTTCGTTTTTATAGCCGGTATCATCGTCATCTAAATCATAGATGTTCAGCTGACGATCCTCACCAGTATCCCAGGAGTACTGCTGATCCATCTCGATATTTAACCGCATCTGCTGATTCGCCTGTCTCTTGCCCACATCCCGAATGTAGCTGATCCTGTCGTGATATCCCTGTCCCTGAAACACCTTAACAACAGCATCGACAGCGTCCGTCTGATATTGCTGTATCTTAAAATTAAATTTCACTTTGACATCCCTCCTTCGTATGTGTCCCATAGAAAGGTAACAAAAGTAATGCTACATCCAACTGCTAATTTTGCGTGCCTTGTTTCCAACCCTGTAAATGAAGCACTTTTTCCATGTCCACTACCATACGGATTGCGGATTTCAGCAAGTTTTGTAGTTATACCTCTTAAATTGCCGAGGACAGCCTTAATATTTTCTGACACCGGATCTGTGTCAGAAATAGCTTTGGGTGTCAAATTAAGATGTTTCAGCGTTTCTCCGGTCAATTTGCCCATGTCCCAATTTTTGTCCCATGCTATTTTTTCATTTTCCAAAATAGTCTTGCAGCAGCTCTCTATGAGTTCCTTGGCTTTTCCTATGGCATCCGTTGGATTCTCCGTCTGCATCCTGAGCATAAGCTCTATTTGCTTTGAAAGATACTCGCTGGTGAATTTTTCTTGGAGTGCAACAGCATTTGATGCAAGCGGAGTTGAATTGAGAATGCTGTGAAACTGCCCCTGCTCTAACCGGTATGAGACGCTATACAAACTAAAAAGCGTATTTATCTGAGAAGCGAAATCATTATCCATATTATATTTTTCAAAGAACTCAATCGCATCTAAAACATAAAAGGGTGAGTTTCTCAATACAAACTGCTGCATATCGTTTGTTTCGATGTAGTTGCCTGCTTCATCGTAACACTTGGGCTGATAAAATTGTGCTATATCCCGAAAAACACATTCATTTGTTGTAATGTCATAATCCAAGCCGGTTTCGGTTGTCTCTCGATAGACAACCGAGTGTTTTTCGAGAAGATTATAGATTTGCTTGCGTAGATTCATCTTTAAGCTGAGTTGAATGTGCCTTGCCTTGATTTCTTTTTTATTTCTCTGTGAGAATGGAATAAACAAAGCATTTGCCTCTGGGTCATACTTTCTCCATCCAAATACATCTCGACCAGATATTTTGCTTTCAGGATAAAGTTCATATCCATCTGCATGGAGAAGTCCATTTACTGCCTCAAGAAACTCTTTCCAATACCCATTTTCATTTCTTACAGCCGGATGAAACACTGCACAAAGAAATTTCAGTAGCACTTCATCCTCGCCGTTTAGCAAACCGAACCGTTCGTCTTCAAAAATCCATCCATCTTCATAGTCATCGTTGTTGATGGTATGCTGCCATATATCGCCCTCGGCATTGTCAAAACGACTATCACAGCTGGGTAAAGCTTTCAGGTCATAAATTCGCTTCAGAAAATCCAATTCGCTCAATTTACCATAATAACCATAGCTAATTCGCTTATTTTCCCAAAATTCCTCAATGTCCATGCCATAGAGAAACAAAGCAAAAATATCCCTCCGTGTTATCTCTGTTATCTGTTTCAATTTACAGCACCTTCCTTACTGTGTCAGGACTATATGCAGCAAAAATCTGCTCAAAGTTCGCAGCGACACTGTCATTTGCCAGGGAGCTGTCACGCATCACAAAATAATAAGGCTGCTTCTGAGCAATCGCCTTAATCGTCTCATCATTCACATCGGCATCGAAGCAGGCAATCAGGAAGCCATCGGCAACATCAAATACCTTCTTGCCAGCAATCTCCTTTTCCTCAATTTTACTGGAAAGTTCGATACCCAAATCAAGCATCACCTGGAACAGCAGGTCTTCAGGAGTTCTGTCCTCTTTGATGTTGTCGGTCATAAAGTCGAACAGGTCTGCCTCATAATCGGCAGGGCTGTAGTAAACATCTTTCATATTGGAACTGTCACATTTCAACACACGAAAACCGACATCCAACTGCTGGGTACCCAGAGGATCCTCCTCTTTAATCTTAGCACCGGCACGGCGGATACGCTCTTTGCCGATTTCACATATTGTCTGTGCATCGAAATCATATTCAACAGATGACAACTCAGGGATTTCAGGTAATTGCACCATAATAAATTTTCTATTTCCACCATCCCTGTTGTTACAATTCATCACCGCATGTGCAGTTGTTGCAGATCCCGAGAAAAAATCCAACACTATATCATCCTCATCTACTGTAGTGCCTACTTTACATAACTGTTCAACAAAAGCAACTGCTTTTTTCCCATTTGGATAAGGGACACCACCTTCCCGAGCAACATTATTCCAATTAAATCCACTCCAAAAAGTCCCGACTTTTTCCTTTTTGTAGATAATACCATTTTCTTTTATACATAGAACGTCAAACCAACTAACAAGCCTTTTCTGTTCCCCAACGAAATAAATCGTTGTAAGTTTATTCTTATTACGACCTGAAATAGGCATATATTCTACAGAGAACAGTCCATCATCCCCCATAGTAGCTTTTTTTATCCGTGTCCTAATAGAAGTTTGAGCATTTTCTGTTGTACAAATCCTGTCTAAATATCTATAAAACACATCAATTATACTACAATTCTCCTCCTGCGAAATCTTTTTTAAGCTTTTGGTTTCATAGCCAGTATGTTTATAGATAATCATATCTTGACCCGAACCGTCTTTGATTGTTTTTACATACTCCTTTTTGCCAAGATTCGTAAACACAGTTGTATATTTGAAACTACGGTTTGAGGCTTCCATTTCCGAAAGAAACTGACCTATTTCAACAGGACGATAAAGCTCCTTGAATCCCGTAAAATCACCCTTAGCATAGCAAAGAACGAACTCAATATTCTTTTTTAGACGACGATCTTCGCCACCGCCTGATGCTCCCGAACTATCTTTAGTCTTTAGGGATATTATATTAACAAAATTACTTGCCCCAAATATCTCATCACATATTTTTTTGAGATTTTCCAACTCATTATCATCAATGCTGATGAATATTACACCATCAGGCGTCAACAGATCCTTTGCGATACGAAGACGAGGATAAATCATATTTAACCAATCAGTATGGAAGCGACCATTATTTTCTGTATTGGCTACCAAACGATTGCCCCCATCATCAAACTGTCCGCTGTTTGCAAGATATTCCTCTGTGCTCTGTGCAAAATCATCTTCATACACAAAGTCATTTCCCGTATTGTAAGGCGGATCTATGTAAATCATTTTGATTTTGCCAAGATAAGTTTCTTGAAGCAGTTTCAACACTTCAAGGTTATCGCCCTCAATATATAGGTTTTCGGAATCAAAGCCGCCTGGTGTACCATCTTTACCCACGCTTTCTTCACGGTAAGGACGCAGGGTTTTGGAAATCGGCGCATTTGCCAGAAGAACCGATTTCTTCTTATCCGGCCATGTGAACTGATAACGTTCCTCATTGCCATCAACCACCGTGCAGGAAATCTCCTGCATCAGAACATCCTTATCAATAGCACGGACTACTTCGCCGTTTTCATTGATTGTCTCCGTAACAGCATTCGGGAACAATGCTGCCAGCTTTTTGAAATTTTCATCCGCCCGATTGGGGGTGTGCATCTTCAATTTGTCCATTAGATTTTTCCTCCATACATATAATCATAGTTCTCTCTGATAATTGAGATTTCTGATCTTAATTTCTCCTTTTTAGAAACATCCTTTATTCTACTTGCACGTTTTTCCATTTTCTCGATATATTTCTCTATCTTAGGTTTATAATAGTCCAAAGTCCGATACACAAATGGTTGAAGTGTAAACCGTGCAGGAATACAGTTGGAAAACACATCTAAAGTAACTTGCTGTTGACCACCCATATATATATGTAATTTCGTGCCAACAAACCTTGAGTTAAAGGTTGATTGTAGTCCAAATCACAAGTATATCCCATCGAATTATAGAGCTTAAAGATGATCGCTCTCTCGGTATCATTCATGTCCGCTATTCTACGCATGGTTTTCCTTTTATAAGTAAACTTATACAGGACTGCTGAAATCAGCTTCTTTGTGTAAAACAGGAAATATACCAGTAAGAGACATGATGCCACAGCGAAAGTTAATCCTATTGCAAATCCATTTTCATTTCGCCACTCCAAGAGATACAAGGTTTCAAGCCATGAATCAGGGATCAGTAACAACATGCCACTGAATAGCCATATCGCAGGAAGTAAGATGTTCAAAGGTATCTTCAACCAGTCAGGTATATTAAACTTTACCTCCATCAGCATCCCTCCAATTCCTTTTTGAGCTTGTTAATCTTTTGTGCCAGCTCAAACTTTTTCTTCGGCTGCTTTTCAATCTTTGCAGCCTTTGTCAAACGGTCGATTTCCTTTTGAATCTTCATTCTCTGCTCATTAACCGCTATCTGCTCATCCAGGGTGTTTCCCTGTTCTATCGTGATACCGCCGATTTGAACAATGATATTCTTCCAAACGGTATCCATATTTAATCCCTTCAGCTCAATGGAAATATCTTCCTTTCGCTTCCAGTCTGTCTGCATCAGCTTCGTGTGGTAAGCGGCAAGTTTTGCTTCTCCAGCACACTCCAATACAAGCAGCATATTCTGCGGAATCAATTTTGAAATGGTGATAATGGTCTTTTCCTCAAAGTCTTTCCTTTTCAGAGCTACCAGAAGGACAAAGAACGATTTCACTCGCTCGCCGTCTGCAATATTTATTTTGGCTGGGGACACTTCGTTTACAATGGTGATTCTTGAAATATCGGCATCTATTTTTGCTCTCTCTGCGGTGTTCATTTGGAACTTCGCATAAATCGCATTCTTGGGAAGCTGCTTATTTAATTCGGTAGCCTTTGGCAAACCAAGCATTATCCCACCTCGCTTTCTATGTTATCGGACAACCAGGAAACAAATCAGTTCAAAATCATCCAGTCCTTTTATTTCATTTGTGAGGAAACTGATCTGACCACCGCCTAAAAAGCTGGCAATATCACTTTCTTCTTTTACCTCAATGATAGAAGAAATGGCATCTCCCAGCAGCTTGGAGAGTGCAGACATATTCCGCCCATCACGAGTCTCTTTATTAAACTGGCGATACAGTTCAGGAATAGGCTCCGTCTTCCCTTTACAAAGGAAGCGCATCTTATCCAACATCTGCTTTGGAGAAAGATGGTCGCAAATCACTTCCCCTTCATTGCTGATATAAACCATATAGAACGGATGCAATCTGTTCTGATTATCAATATTCACACTATTGGAACGATTCTTCAGAACATAGATGACTCCTGCCGGTGTGTCCTCTGATGCAGCTGCTACAGAGTGAAGTCCGAATGGAGTTTTATCAATATCCGGATGATGCTTGATATATTCCAGCAAATCCAGACGAAATTCATTCAGCCCCAAATCCATAATGGAAATACCCGATGACATATCTTCAATATCCACAACTTCTTCCTGCAACCGTTTCAACTGTGCCTTGCGATATTCAAGGTCCGTCTTTTCTTCTTCGCTCAAAAGATTGTCATCGCCGGTTGCGGTCATATCCACGATTTTCATACGAGTCTCGACTTTTGCCTTCAGGTCGATATACTCGTCAAGCGTTACATCCGGCCAGAAATTCACCAGCTGGATGTAAGTGTTTTTGCTTCCGATACGGTCGATACGTCCGAAACGCTGAATGATGCGAACAGGATTCCAGTGGATGTCATAGTTGATCAGGTAATCACAGTCCTGCAAGTTCTGACCTTCAGAAATACAGTCTGTGGCAATCAGGAAATCAATTTCTGTTTTATCTCCTGGCATTAAAAGATCCTTGTCCTTGGAAATCGGAGAGAAGCAAGTCAGCACGGTATTCAGGTCGCTGCGGAGCTTCGGAACGGTTGTACGCCCTTCTACAGATCCGGATACCATCGCTGTATTCAGCCCAAAATTATCCATCACAAATTTGCTTACATTATCGTAAAGATAGCCTGCTGTATCTGCAAAGGCTGTGAAGATAATAATCTTCTTGTTCCCTTCGTTGATTGGATGCTCCAATTTATTCCTGATAACTCGGAACAGCTCCTGAAGCTTGGAATCATACTCTGGCGTAATATCTCCAACCATCAGGGTCAGCAGCTCAAGAACTTCACGGTCTTTCACAAGACTATCTCTCCAGGACTTATAGTCCATGTCTCCGATTTCAATCCTGACTTTTTTTCCAAAAGTGAACAGCTCGTCACCGTTCTGATCTTCACTGTCGTAATCATCAATATTGGTAATGTCAGTCAAATCAAGTTTGACAGAGGATGTTTTATCGTAAGTGTCGATGCTGTGTATCGTTGAATCAATCAGTTCAAGGATTCTTTTCAATGTCAAATTAAAAGAATATACAGAGCTTTCCATACGTTTCATCAGATTGATTGCCGTCAAACGCCGGATACCCTGTTCCCGGTTTGCCTGAGTAAAACCAATATTTACTTTATTGTCCTCATACAATTCAGCATACTTCTCCATTTTACTTGGAAGAATAAAATGAGAAGGTGTATAAATCGACAGGGACAACATCATCAGCTGTTCGTAAATCTCATTATAGTTAATAGCTTTCTTCAGACTGGTAAGCGGCGGTCTTAATGAAATCGGCTTCAATCTGGTCGGAAATGTTCCAATGTCCGTAGTATCATAATACTTCTGAATATGCTTCCGGGATCGGGCAATCGTTACAGAATCTAAAACCTCAAAAAAATCGAAGTCCAACATACGAAGCAAATTCTCAGTTGTCCTCTCAGCAGGCACCCATTTGCTCCAGGTGTTGAACGCTCTCTGTGCACTTTTAAAAATATCATCGATGCTGCGAGTGGTGTTCAGTTTATCATCAATCAGTTCGGTATTACCTTCATATGCAAGCGCCAGCTGATTTTTCAAATCATTGAAACGATTATTTACCGGAGTCGCCGACAACATCAGGACTTTCGTTTTGACACCTTTGCGGATAACCTTATTCAACAATTTCAGATAGCGGTTTTCCTTTTCGTTATCCTCGCCAGACAGTTTCCCACCATTACGGAAGTTATGAGATTCATCAATTACAACCAAATCGTAATTGCTCCAGTTCAGCCTGTCTAAATCCAAGCCATTGGACGTTCCGTGCGTACGGTTCAGGTCTGTATGATAAAGAACATCATAACGCAGACGATCCGCAGCGATAGGATTGTTCACATAGTTGTCTTTATATGTATTCCAGTTATTGGTCAATTTTTTGGGACATAGTACAAGTACAGACTTATTTCTATTTTCATAATACTTAATTACTGCCAAGGCTGTAAAAGTTTTACCAAGACCGACACTATCTGCCAAAATACACCCATTGTATTGTTCAAGCTTGCTGATAATAGCAAGAACGGCATCTTTTTGGAAATTATAAAGCATCGACCAGATTTTGCTTTCCTTGAATCCGGTAGCTTCATTCGGAAGATTATCTTCTGATACATCCTCCAGAAACTCATTGAAAATGTTATACAATGTTACAAAGTAGATGAAGTCTGGAGAATTCTCATTATAAGCGGCTGTAATATTTTCTATGATTTCATCTGTAACTTCCTGCAATTTTGTATTATCATTCCAAATGCTTTCAAACAACTCTATGTAGGCAGTTGAAAATGGCGCTTCTGTTTTCTGAACCATATTATAAGCGTTATTGCCACGCTCACAGCCCAAATCCACAGTAGTAAAACCATTGATAGGCATATAATTCTTGTCATCCAAATTGATGAATCCCATCATGTGTTCATTTGTTACATTGGATTTGAATGTAACTTTCTGACGAATCCATTCGGCGCACTCCTTGGCAATGGCTTTTTGTGTTAATTCATTTCTGAGCTTTATTTCAAACTCTGTTCCGTACAAACTGCGCTCTCTATTCAACCGGGGAATATAAAATTCCCTTTTCTCTTTTTTGGCTTTTTCCGTTGTAAATGTGGGGGATGTAAAAATAAATCTCAGCTCATCAATGCCTTGCAGTTCTTTCTTTAATTCCTGAAACGCATAGATCGAGAAACAGGATGCCGCAATAGAAATTTTGCTTCCTTTCTTAATTTCAACAGCCAAATCATCTCTTAATGTTTTTGTTGTATTGTTAATTAACTCCATTTACTAATCTCCTCATAATCCTTTAATCAGTAATGTGTCAAAGGCACTGTCCAACAAAAACAGGCATCATGATTTTTCGTCAGGAACCATTTCCATAATATCATCAAAGGTGCAGTTGAGAACGGTACATATTTTTACGAGCGTATCCGTTGTCACATTATCGCCTCGATTCATTTTATTGATTGTATAACTGCTCAGATTAGCCTTTTCAGCTAAATCCTTTTTTTTCATATCACGATCGATCAATAATTTCCAAAGTCTTTTATAGCTGACAGCCATTGCTTCACCAATCCTTTCTTCAATCTTTATATTTTTCAAAATGTCTTCGTTCAAAATCACTCCATTATGAATTATAGCATATCTCCTTGCAAATTCAACAAAAAATATAGTTATAACTATGTTTTTATCTCTTGTAGCAAATATATACTTGTTATTCTATATATTTTGCCAATGTTTCTGAATTTACGGGTCGCAATTCTTATACGCACAAATTCGCAAGCAGGGCATTCCTGTCCAGGAATGCTCGTTTTCGAGATTTCCGCCTCCGCGCAAACCTCTTCAAACGGCTTGTTGGGGCATATCCCCAATCCCCTTGAGATCATCACCACAGGTGATGGCTGCGCGTCCTATTGGACGCTTTACGGCATAGACGTCAAAGCCAAATCTATCACATAGCAAGAGTCGCAAAACAGCAAAAATCCCCGGCACAGCAGACCACCATTCTGTGATCCACTGCACCGGGGAATCTTCTATACACTACCGTTCCTGACTCTGCGCCTGTCCCTGCTCCTGTTCCTTCTGAAGCATTTCCTTCTCGGCCTCTTCACCTACACACGCCTCAGCCACTTTCAGTGCAATCTGATAATCCTGCATTTCAGCCCGTACCTTCCTGTACTCTGCATAGGTTTTCTTCTTGCTTTCCAGAACTTTCGCATACTCCGCATTCAATTCTTTCACTTTCGGAATCTTTTTGATTCCCAGCTGATCAAAAGCTTCCTTTGCCGCCTTGTGAAGCGTCAGTGCCTCTCGATGCGCCTCATAGAATTTCCGGCTGTAACCTGCCTTGCGGTATGCGATATAAGTCTCTCTGGTCTTTGCATAATTGACGATATGCTTCCGCAGGATCGCTATCTCCGTCAGTCTTTTCTCAGACTGTTTCACAGAATCCAAGAGTTCGTGGCTATGATGAGTGATATCCTCCGTTGTTTTCCGGAGCTGCTCCATAGTGTGGATATCCTTTTCCTGCAGAAACAGGATCGCTTTTGCCGCCGCTTTCAGATTATACACCTTCGCCCACCGCTCATATCCTGCGCCTTTTCCGGCGGCCAGTTTCTCCTGAATGTTAATGGGAAGATCCAGCGTGCGCCTGTGATTCTGCGGTTTACCGCTTTTAACCGGATGTCTTCCTTTGCCAGCCAATGCTGCTTTCAGATCTTCAACGGTATAGCCTTCTCCGAGAGAGCGGAAGCGCAGAAAACGCCCGCTGTCCTTACCACGGAGCGATGGCTGTTTCCCGTCTTTATATTCGAATCCTGCCTCCACAAGAAGTCGAATCAGTTCTTCAAAGTCCTTCGGTTTTTTCAGAAGTGCCCGGTCGATTGCCAGCCGGATATCATCACGATGGCAGGGGCGTCTGGGATAACCTGTCCTCTTTGTTCGCTCCTTGTATGGCCTCGGCTTGATCACGGATTTCCCATGCTCCAGACAGATCATATCGCTGAGCCGCTGCACCGCCAGACCGGAACGCCGGAAATCCCGGAATTTGTGCAGGCAGTCCAGGGTCGTGGAATTATATATGATGTGATTGTGGATATGTGCCTTATCTATGTGAGTCGCCACCAGAAATGCGTGCTTCCCCTTGGTAAAACGCATGGCCAGCTCGTAGCCGATTTCATTGGCTTCCTCCGGCGTAATTTCCCCCGGTTTGAAGGACTGGCGGATCTGGTAGGCAATCACATCATGCTCCTGCGTCCGTCCGGTCATCTGCAGATACTGGCGTTTGGAGAGAAGGAATTCCTGATCGGCAGTCTCAGGGTCACACTCGTAGGAGCTGATATATTCGCCACCGTTGGTTTTCTCTGCATTCTGTGAATAGTCCGTTCTATCTGCCAGACACTGAGCGATAGTTTTTCCCTTATTGATATGGAGCGCAATCAGTCTGCATGCCGCCATTCCTTCGCCTCCTTCCCATCAGAAAAGGAGCCGCCCTTAAGACAGCCCCTTTGACTTTTACCGCAGCATCTTTTCGCGATCTTCGGCTCCGAGAAGATATACGCTCACGGCCATTTCATGTTCCATATCCATATAGTCAGCCAGCAGTTCTTCATACATCATAAACAGCTTCCGGTCACCAATGGCTTTTTCAAATTCGTCCTCATGTTTCTTAAAGATTTCCTTCAGATGCTGATATTTTTCGTTGCACTTTACTGCCGTCACTTCCAATTCCGGATAAACGCTTTCGCAGTATTTCCGAATAAATTCTTTGTCCATCACAGCTCCTTTCAGGAATGAAGAAACCGTACCAGTGAGCCGTTGATGGAGCCGGAGATATCTACAATCATCATGGCCCCATACTGCAGAACCAGGCAGGCCACTTCCACGCCGATGAGAAACGCCACGTTGCCCCACTGGCCCTGGAAAGCACAGAAGATACCTACCAGAAAAATGAACAGCATGAAGATTCCGACCACAAAGGCAGACAGGTTTGTCATGATCTTGCCCAGCACCCAGAAAACGCCCAGCAGAAGAATGACGGGAAGCGCAAGTATCTTAAAGGGAAGTTTTAAAAGCCACATATTCAACGTCCTTTCTTTCGTGAAATCATTTTGTACCCTCATTATACAGGAGCGCTTCCCGCCTGCCAAGTTTACAAAAGGGCTTATCGGATCGATGCGAGACGGGAGAGCAGTTCCCTGGCGCACTGCCAGATTTCATCCAGCCGCGCCTGCAGATCCCGGATGTCTTCCTGATAAATGCTTCCCGTCTCATTAGCCCGTTTTGCGTATTGATTCAGGTTGTTGCTGCAGCGGCGCAGGAGAGAAACCAGTTCCTTCACATCCTGCAGATCCAGCTTCACGCAGTAACCGTCCAGTGCCATTTTTCGGAGATACGCGCTTTTACTGTGTATCCCCATCTCAGCCATTTTCTGATGGATTCGTTCCTGATCGCTTTTCGTCACAAAGAAATGCAGCTCCTGATCCTTTTTCTCCATTACAGCACAGCCTCCTCCCTTTCTGTTTCTCGCTTCGGTATCGGAGAATATCCCGCCCTGGATTTTAAATCTGCAAGCACAGATGGCCGTCTCACTAGCTCCTGCTCATCTGAAATGTGTTCGGCTTCTGGATGGGAATCATCCATATTCAGCGCCGCGTCCAGCTCCGCCAGTCTGGCTGATTTCTCCGCAAGCTCCCGTTCCTGTGGAAAGGGCTTCTGCAGTTCTTCCCTGGCGGCATTCTGCTGATTTTCCAGATTCATTAGCTCATTTTGCACCCGTTCCAGTCTGCCCGAAAGCCCGGACAAAGCATTGTCCATCCGGATGAGATTGCCCCTCGCGTCTTCTCCAAGAGTTACTTTGTGGCTTAAGGTTCCCTTCAGGATCACTTCAAATTCCTTAGAAAAGGCATTAAAACAAAGCTCCATGGAAAATCCTCGATACTCCCCCAGAGGAACCGGCCCGTCACCTTTCAGGTTCCGGCACGCCTCAATGATTGTTTTCCCGGCATCGGTTTTTTCCGTAAAGACTGCATCGCCGATTTTCACACCCGCAAAGCCGTCTGCCGGATGGGGATGAGACGCGGCAGTCTGGATATCCGCAGTCAGTCCCCGGATTATTTCCTGGCTCTTTTCAATCTCCGCCGGAAAGTATTTCAGCAGACGGTCTTCCAGCCGGAAATGCTGGCTCATGTGGTCTGCTTTCAGCACCTTCAGCCGGGCCACTTCAATATCCAGATCCATTTTTTCTTTAATCTGCGGATCTCCGGCGCATAAGGCTTTTATCTCGGCATAGGAGAGTGCCTGCTCATCCACGTCGTCGCAGGAACGGGCCGGAGATTTGGACGTCATGATTTGGCTGATAAATTTCTGCTTATTTTCAAGAGTCTGAAAGAGATAAGCGTCAAAAGTTTTCTCCGTCACATACTGATAAATCTGCACTTCTTTATTCTGGTTTCCCTGCCGGATGATACGGCCATTACGTTGAGTCATATCGGAAGGCCGCCAGCCCACATCCAGATGATGGACGGCGATCAGCCTGTCCTGCACATTGGTTCCGGCCCCCATTTTCTGTGTGCTGCCCATGAGAATCCGGACTTGGCCGCTTCGCGCTTTGGCGAATAATTCTTTCTTTTTCGCTTCGGTATCTGCCGTATGGATAAAGGCCACTTCCTGCTCCGGCACACCCGCCGCAATCAGTTTGGAGCGGATATCGTCATAGACATTGAAGGTGCCGTCATTCTTCGGCGTGGAGAGATCACAGAAGAGAAGCTGTGTCAGCCGTTCCTCTTTTCCCTCCTCCCAGATCCGCAGTACATTGGAAACACAGGCGTTGACTTTACTTCCGGGATCATCCGGAAGCAGCGGATTCATCAGCCGCTGATCCAGTCCCAGCTTCCTGCCGTCAGAGGTGATTTTAAGCATATTGTCCACAGTAGAATCCACCATACCACTGTGGACTGCCGCAGCCCGTTCCGACAGTTCCGCCACCATGGCCTGCTGGTGCTCCGAAGGCTGAACCACCACAGTCTCAAATTTTGCCTCCGGTACTGGCAGGTTCAGTTGGTCGCTGGTTTTGATATCTGCGACTTCCTTAAACATGGCCATCAGTTCCGGGAGATTAAAAAACTTCGCAAACCTCGTCCTTGCCCGGTATCCGGTTCCCTCCGGAGCCAGCTCAATAGCGGTAGTCGTCTCTCCAAAAGTGGACGCCCAGCAGTCAAAATGTGTCAGACCTTTCTGCCGAAGGGTTCCATATTGAAGATAACGCATGACCGTATAAAGCTCCGTCATGGAGTTGCTGACGGGCGTACCTGTGGCAAATACCACGCCGCGCCCTCCGGTCAGTTCATCCATATAGCGGCATTTCAGGAACATATCCTGTGATTTCTGCGCCTCGGAGGTCGAAAGCCCCGCTACATTGCGCATTTTTGTAAAAAGGAAAAGGTTCTTAAACGCATGACTCTCATCCACAAACAGCCTGTCCACACCTAGCTGCTCGAAAGTAATCACATCGTCTTTTCTGTCTGCACCCAGCAGTTTATCCAGCCTTGCCTGCAGAGATTTTCTGGTCTTTTCCATCTGCTTAATGGTAAAGCTGTCGCCTCTCTGGAATTTTAACTCGCTCAACGCATTGGTAATCTCGTCAATCTGCTCCCGGAGAAGCCGTTCCTGGCGTTCTGCGCTGATGGGAATCTTCTCAAACTGAGAATGTCCGATAATCACCGCATCATAGTCCCCGGTAGCAATCCGGGCACAGAATTTCTTCCGGTTCGCAGTGGCAAAGACCCAGCCGTTTGGATTCCATGGCAGACGCAGCCATTTCAAAGGTCTTTCCTGCGCCGACCTCATGGGCCAACAAAACATTTCCCCCATAAAGCACGTGAGCGATGGCGTTGCGCTGATGAGGCCGAAGTTTAATATCTGGATTCATGCCGACGAAATGGATATGACTGCCGTCATACTCCCTGGGCCTGGTAGCATTGAACAGCTCATTATAGCGGTTACACAGCCGCTCCCGGCGCTCCGGTTCCCGCCAGATCCAATCCTGAAACGCATCTTTTATGGCCTGCTGTTTCTGCTGGGCCAATGTCGTCTCTTTCTTGTTCAGGACACGTTTCTCCTTGCCGTTGGGATCTTCTACCGTGTCATAAATCCGGATATCCTTCAGGTTCAGCGTCTCCTCCAGAATCCGGTAGGCATTGGCACGTTCTGTGCCATAAGTGGTATAAGCCGCCACATTGTTCCGGCTGACTGCGCTTTTTCCGCTTATCTGCCATTCTGCGGTAATGGGAGAGTAATGCACTTCAATGGAACGGAACAGATAAAATGGCGTCTCAAATGTTTCCTGCATAAACCGCTGGATATCCTCTGCCTCAATCCAGGTGGCTCCCAGGCGCACATCAATCTCAGAAGCGTCCAGATCCTTTGGCTGTGCCTTCGTCAGAGCCTCTACATTGACAGTAAAGGCGCTGTCACTTTTGACTGCTGTCTGAGCAATCCGCAGTTTCTCACGGACATTCCCGGAAAGGTACTCATCCGCAGTCTGCCAGCCCGCTTCCGGCTGGTCAGAAGACAGAGGATCTTTGAAGATGACTCCCCTTAATCCTTCCATAATAGCCTCGTACTCGCCGGGTGTACCAAGAAGCTCCGCCATAAATGGAAGATCCACCTTACCACGTTCTCCGATGGAGACAGCCAGGGCTTCGCTGGGCGTGTCCACATGAGTGACATGGCGTTCCGGGCGGATAGTACGTTTCGTAAACATATCCGCCTTACTTTCCAACTCGCCGTTCTCATTGATATTCTCCAGGGAACAGAGCAGGTAATAGGAAGAATCATCCGCAAATGCCTGGGCATTGCTGCGGGAATTGATCAAGCCGTACTCCGCAGTAAACTTATCATAGAGCGTGTCCAGTTCCTGCTGTTTTGCGTGAATATCTTCCTCCGGATAGTCCTCCATCTGGTAGTCAATCAGCTCATTTACCGCCTGACGAAGCTCCACCAGGCCCCGTATCCGTCCTTTGGCCGTTTCGTTTAATTCCACCGGGAGCATGACAGAATTTTCCCGGAAATACACCTCGCCGTCCACAATGGTATAAGAGTAGTTCTTCACATTGGGATCTGCCTGAATAACCCGCTGAGTGTCTTCCCCTTCCACAAGCACCGTCTCGACGGCCTGATACTGCCCGTGAATCCGGGATACTGCCTGATGCAGCTGCTCCGCCAGGTCTATGCCGGGAATCGGCTCAACGGTATATTCTTCCCGGCCATACTGAGTATTTTCCGCAGACAGTCTTCCCAGAACCATTTCCGGATGCTCCGCAAAATAGCTGTTCAGCCGGAATCCTTCTTGCGTAAATCTCAGGCGCACCCACTCCGGTTCCATATCAATGGGATGTTCCCGCTTCTGAAGAAAAATAATGTCTGAGACTACCTCTGTCCCTGCGTTGGCTTTAAAGGCATTATTGGGAAGTCGGATCGCTCCCAGCAGTTCCGCCCGCTGTGCCAGATAACGCCTTGCGTCCGGATTTTTGGAATCCATGGTGTAGCGGCTGGTCATCTCAAATCCGGCAACGGTTATCTCCGCATTTGGATAGAGTTTCTGCGCGATCCGCCCGCTAATGGAATCCAACTCTACACCGTACAGATGGCTGCCGCTCATTTCATCCGGAAGAAGGCCGAAGAAATTTCCCACCCCCATAGACGGCTCCAGGATATTTCCAGAGGTAAAGCCCATGCCGACGACCGCCTCATAAATCGCTTTGATCACAGTCGGGCTGGTGTAATGAGCGTTCAACGTGCTGGCCCTTGCCATTTCATACTCCTGCTCAGGCAGAAGGCCTTTCAACTCCTGATATTCCCGCGCCCAGCCTGCTTTTTCCGGATCAAAGGCATCGGGCAGTCCACCCCAGCCCACATACTGAGCAAGGACAGACTGTTCTTCAGGCGTAGCATTCCGGTTTTCCTGTTCCAATGTGAAAAGAGTGCGGATAGCCTCTACATTGCGCTCGTATTTTGCCTTCGGGCCGCCTTCCCCCAGATGCTCGTCTGTAATCCGATAGTTTTGGGGCGAAATCTCTGCCGCACGTGCAAGGGAAATTTCATCCTCTGACAATGGCGGCATAGCACTGCCTTCAAGCGATTCTTCCGGAAGTTCACCAGACATTTGCGCTGGTTCCTTACCAGAAACGAGCTGTAAAGGTCCCTGTTCCTCATCCGTGAGATATCGGTTCTCTCGTATCATTTTGCCAAGGCGCTGTTCTACCTCTGCCCAACGAAGCAACCTTTCACTGTCATACTCGTAATTCCTGAGCCGGATTCCTTTTCCATCTGCGTCCACGAATCCTCTCGTTCCGTCAAGGAAATGATAGCTGTGGCCGCTTATGCCATATTCTGCCTTAATCAGACTCACCCGTTTCTTCGGTTCCGTTTCTCTGGCATAAATCGCACTTATTTGTAGCTTCCCACCTTTTAACATAGTTCCCTGTGCCAGCATCCTCTCAATTTCTTCTTCAGACACAGAAAAAGCGGAGGGCTTCATGCTCTCCGCTGGCTCTAAGTGGTCTATAGCTGCTATCTGATCCGCTTCCGAAGGAAACAGGCTTAATTGTTGATAAGTTCCACCTGTATCATCTCTTCCGCCTGGGCTTTCAGGCTGTTTAAATGGCGTACCCACTCCATCTGGTTCGACTTTTTGTCCGGCGCCGGATTCTTCTCCAGAAGCTCCTTCATCAGCTGTTCCAGCCTCCGGTGCGCTGTCTCGTCGATCTCCTGAAGATGGGGAAACAGCTGCTCTGTCAGCACCAGATCGCTGTACAGTATCGGATTGTTCTCCTTCAGATATGCCCTGCGCATCCTCCCGTATTTGCCCAGAGGCTTCTCTGTCATCACGTTCAGCTTGATCTCCGGAAGAAGATAATCCCCTTCCTGCCTGTATGTTATTTCTTTCCTCATAGTTCTGGCTCCTTTCCTGGGCTTTTGTCCGTTCATAATCCCGGATCGCCCTCTCTATTTCACGGAACACCTCTCCAGAAAGACTGCTGACTGCAGTTCCCAGCGCAGCGGCTGTCTGACGGGTATTGAAATCAGAAACATCCCTGAAATCCTCTGGCTCAAACTGGCTTTCCGTATCCTCTGCACATCTAACGGAGAGGGTATAGACAATGCTGGCCTGCACAGCTTTCCGAAATGCAATTCCTATGTTAAATTCATCATACTCTTCCAGGAAGCTGTCCGCAACGATGCCGCTGATCTGCCTGCCATAATCCATCCAGTAGTCGGCAGCCAGACGGCCAGCCACCTGTTCAAGCTGTGCTTCCAGAGACAGATTTTCTCCGCTGACGCCATAGGCCCGTTCCAGAGCAGCCATAACCGGATTCCGGTATTCTTCTTTCATCTGCCAGAGCCAGACCGGACGGGAATTACTTCTGGCTCCGGTATCTGCCACATCAAAGACATACCGCAGTCTCGGCGAATCCCCTTCGTTGTCCACCAGGGCGATTCCTTTTGCTCCCCTCTTCACATATCTGTGCATGGCATCGAACCAGAAATCATATTCTGCACAGGCAGTTGCTTCGGGCCTCTGCAGATAAATCATCAGCTGGTCATAATAGGGATATTTGTAGTTGCGGGCAGCTGTAGCCAAAAAAGCTTTCCATTCCTCCTGCCGCCCTGTCACATATTCCGGTGCGCCTGCCAGAATGTCTGCATAACGCCGCGCCTTGATTCCCATTCTCATCCTCCTCCCTGTCTTAGATATCCGGATAAAGCTCCAGCTGGTCAAAATCCTCATCCGTCATCTTTTCCAGCTTTTCCATTACCCGATCCGTCAATGCCCTCAGCTCCCTCTCGTCATATTCCAGCTGTCTTCGCATTTCTCCAAGGGCTTGATACAGCCCCGGTCGCTCTCCGGGGCTGTAAAGCATCATCAGTATTTTTTCTTCGCCTGTAAAATCCACCTTTTCACTCCCTGCTTCGTTCTGGCGGCTGGTATGGAGACATCATCCGCTCAGACGGCTGCAGGCTTTTCAGCTGTTCCAATACGGAAGGCCTTTCCTCTGCGCTGCTGCGGCCTGCCTGTCCGTCAGGCAGATTGTTTATCACTCCATCCAGGCTGTTGTCATTCTGTTCCAGACTGTCCTCGGCAGACCGCAGATAATTTTTCCCGGAAAAGAAGCCCGGAAGCTCCACGAACCCGACCGAATCCACATAATGACAGGATACCTCTCCGCCAGTGTTGAGTGCTACGATATCGCTGACAGAAAGGCTGTGGCCCCTGAAATCTGCCGGATGATTAAAATTGAATCTCACGAACATCTGCTCAAGCAGTATTTCTCTGTCCTGGAATGGTGGAAGCGGAGCCAGATAAACCACATCATAATGGTCAATCTCCGGTTCCTTTCCCTGCCTCTGTAATGCGTTGTAAGATAAAAATCTTTCGTATCTCGTGTCCTCACTGTCTCTCAGCTGCAAAATCGCATAGGTGTCCGTACTGCTTTCCAGAAAAGCCTCAAGACTTCTTTCCGGAGCAGTAATCCCATTCACCTCGTCCCATTTCTCGATTTTATCTCTCGACATCTTGTTCCTCCTGCAGCGGCTTCATAAAAGGCAGCCCGTTTTTTCTTGCATTTTCAATATCACGCTGGCGGCGACTTTCCCCATAGGGAGGCCGAATCCCGATACTCTTTTTGGGAACGGTATAGGCCACAGCCCGCTGCGGCCCGCGCCGTTCCAGTCTATACTGATCCGGATATTTTTCGGAGAGGGCTTTCAGTTTATTGATCAGACGCTGGTCATGGGTATAAACGCTGGCGGTATCCAGCTCATTATCCCACAGGATCACCGTTTCCTGCTCCGCCAGTGTCAGATGATAGCGGCGGCTCATCGTGATTCCTCCCGGAACTTTATACCGGAAGAATGGTACTCTGCTCCGGTTCTCTTCATGCCGTTGAGTTTTTCCACCGCCGATTCTCTTTTCCCTGCACTATTTCTTTCCCTGATTTCTGCAGCTCTGTCCAGAATCACGTCATACACGGCCCGGTAACGTGTCTTATCAGCCAAGCCGACGCTGTCCAGAACTTTCTCACGCGCTTCAATAAGAGAGGATTCCGGCTTCTCCAGCTTGCCTTTTTCCATTTCACAATACTGACCATTCAACAGGAGATAAGCCCAGCCGTCATCGCAATATTGAACGGCAAGATAACGGTCATTTCCTATTTTCCAGCAGCCTTTGTCTGCGTCCAGCTCTGCCTCCGGCCTGCAGCTTCCACCTGACAGCTTGAGTTTTTCTGCATATTCACAGATATGATAGACGGAGCCGGATACTGTGATGTGATATTCATCAAGGAACCGACACCTGGCAGTGAAAGCCCTGTCCGGATACACTACTTCAATCGTGCCGCCGTCCGGAATACGGAACTTCTCTTTATAATCCGGAGTAATGAACCGAATATCCCGTTTCGGCAGTGTTTCCGGTTCCCAGAGGCTTCGCCTGCGAATTCCCGATTCCACGCAGGGTTCCAGCATACGGAGAGACACTCTTTCTGCCCTCAGCCCGTCAAATCCTGCGACCTCCACTGCCAGGATTCTGGCCGCAGCCATAGGATTTTTAACGGGACAGCAATGCAGGTCTTCTCTGGAAATATCTCCATCGTACTGTTTCTCATAACTGGCTTTATCATAAAATGCAAAATAATAGCCTTCCTCAATTTCCTGCAAGTGCAGAAAAGACTTATCATCAATCAGGAAAGCTGCTTCCGTTTTCCTCTTTTCTTCACTCATTTCTGTCCCCCGTTTTCAAATTCCATTTTAAAG
>PPYE01357449.1_pt1 | contig 25965 bp, 20 predicted proteins | sample 1559881 | NCBI WGS metagenome assembly PPYE01 (sample SAMN08240022, study PRJNA423297) | Human gut metagenome, whole genome shotgun sequencing project. | reverse complement strand
GCTATCTTCATTCTACCACCATAGAGAGGAAATGTCTCTATCCTTTTGGTCCCCTTTTGGAATTTGCTCGTTTATAGTAAGTTACAAAATAAAACGCAGTCTGACACGTCTCGTCAGACTGCGTTTTGCATTTATTTTACAGCTTCGCCTGCGACAGCGGATATTCATCCAGCAGCGCCTTGAAATCCGCAAAATTCCGGCTCGTGCGGTCGACCATCGGCACAACCCACAGCAGAATCGCGAAGTCCAGCGCGACGGGCAGCCCGCCCTCCATTAAGGCGGCGGCAACGCGGATGAAGCGGTACATTTCCGCCCGCGCGGCGCCCGAAAGCGGCGGTACCATCGCGAAAATCGGGGAGAGCACGGCGGTGATTTCCTCGTCCGACGTCTTGGCGACACTCGTGGCGTCCAGCAGGGCGGTCAGCGCGGCTTGGCTGATCGGCGCGGCGTCATCCGCCGGCAGTTCCGGGATGAACGGCAGCGCAGGGAGCGGCAGAATCGGCCATTGCCCGGCGTCGTAGGCGGCATTGCGGGTCAAACCGATGCTGCTGCGCGACAAAAGCAGCTTGTGCATTCCGGAAATCGGCGCATAGTTCGGCAAGCTCGTCAAAAGCAGCACGGGCGTTGCGTCCACGGGGCGCAGGGCAACCATCGGGCGTTGTTCGGCAGAAATCTGGTGCGCAAAGCTGCGTTCCCAGCCCATTGCGGCGGCGATGTTGCGGATCAGCGTCGCGGCGGGCGCGGGGGTGGACGACACAATACCGATGCGGTCGCTCATCGCCAGCAGGAGCAGCAGCGCAATCCCCTGATTCTTTGTCAGCGTCAGCCCGCACTTGCCGCACACAGCCGTCAGGCGTGCCAGCAGGTCGTCCAGCGTCGCCTGCTGCCCGCTCACAGGGCTCATACGCAGCGGCTGACCCGTCAGCGGGATGTTCAGCTGCAAGTCGCCCAGCAGCTTCGAGATGGTCGCGGGGAGCGCATCGTTCTGCAGTGTGTCAATGTGCTTGAGCAGGGAATCGCGCTGCACGGTCAGGCTGTTCAGTTCGGTCTTGAGCGACGCCACCTGCGCTTCGCACGCGTCGCGGTCGCTCTCCAGCTTGCCCGTTTCCTTCTGCAGGCGGTTCGCCATGCCGGCAATAATTTCCTGCTTGAAGCCGTCCATGTCGCGGCGCGCCTTGTCCAACTGGCACAGGGCAGTCAGGCGCTCCGCCTCCAAATCCTGCAGGCGGTCGCGCAGCACGCGCTGGAGCGCGGTGATGTTGCGGTCCTTGCAAATGCGGGGCTCCAGCTTGGAGCGCAGCCCGTCCAGCGAGAGCATGAAGTCCATCAGCTGCTCGCGCGCTTCGGGCATCCGCCACGCGGCGCGGAAGGCGTTCACCGCGTCCGCCACGGGGTTGTCAATGGGGCGCATGGATGTGCCGTTGGGCAGGTTTTGCGCCGGCGGCTCGTATTTGCCAACGTACCACTGGCTGCTCACCGTCTCCTGCACGCGGTTTTTGCTCGGCTGGGGGGAGGTGCGCAGCGGTGTGCGGACGAGCGGCGTGCCGGTCAGCGGGCCGGTTTTCATCATGCTCGGCGGCATTTTCACCGGGCGCGTCTGCTGCTGATGCAGAAGGTTCGCACTGTCGGATACGCCTGTATTCAGGCTTTGCAGCGTCTCTTCAAAATCCTTCGTTTCGTCCAGAATGTTCAGCGTTTCGCCGATGGGCAGGGATTCATCCGCCGCGTCCGCCTTTTCCGCGGGCTTCTCCGCCGCGGGTGCTTCGGGGACGACCGGGTCTGCCGGGACAACCGGGTCTGCCGGGACGATCGGGTCTGCCGGGGCAATCGGGTCTGCCGGGGCAGCCGCGGCACTCGGCGCAGCCGCCGGAACCACTGCCGCATCCACCGGGCGGTCAAAGCGGACGGGCTTGGGGCGCATCTGCCGCTGAATTGGCGCGGGACGCACCGCTGTGGGCGCATCCTTCAGGCAGAGAATCGTGCGCTCCACGCCGTCCGGGCAGGGCAGCGTGAACAGCATTCCCGCCATCCCACTGCTCTTTTGCGGCTTTTCCGGGTCATTTTTGCACACAGGCCCGTACAGCACGTTGTCCGCGCGCAGATAGAACAGGGGCGTAATCGCTGTTTCCGCCACCACCGCGGCATCATCCGCCGGGGCGGAAATCACCTCATAAAAGCTGTGCGCGGGCAATTCATGCACGGTGTCGGAATAGAGGATAAACTGGTTCGGTTCCCCCTTGTCAGGGCGGAAATTCTTGTTTGTGCGGATTTTTGTAGCTTCGGCGGGCAGGTTCGCCAAGTCAACCAGACAATAATGCCCAAGGTCACGCATCCGGCTCTTGAAGGTGTGCTGTTCGTTGCGGTCAGGGACGATGCGCAGGCAGCCTTCCACCGGAAACTGGTTCATCGCCTCTTGACGGATGTCAGCGTCCGGGGTCAGCAGAGGGCGGACGCGAAAATACGCCTGTTGGATATTGTCCTCCTCCAGATAACAGAAGAGAAGCTGATTGTCGATGCTCATAATTGCCTCCATAAATAATAAGTAATAAAATAAAAGGACAGAACACTCCCTATGAAAATTTTATCAAATAAAGTGCGAATCGTCAAGGGTTTCGACAGGGTTTTTCCGCAAAAAGACGCTATCTTTTTCCGCCGCGCATGAAACCGCCGAAAGCGCGCATAATGAACCCGAAAAGGGAGGCGAAAAACATGACGGTGGGGATGCTGCTGGCAACCATTCTGCTTGTGCTCACGTTCTCCGGCGTGCTTTCCGGCGCGTGGGAGCGGCTGGGGATTCGCCCGCGGACGGCGGGCGCGTGGCTGCTGGCAATGCTCGCGGCGCTGCTGATGCCGGATGTCCGGCTTGGCGCGGCGCGGGTGAATCCAGCGGGGCTGGCGGTGACGGCGGCGGCTTCCGTGCGCCTGATGATGACCATCCGCCCGCGCCGGGAGCTGGTGCGCGTGCTGCTGGGCAGCGTGATTGCCGGGGCGATGGGGCTGCTTGTGCTGATTTTGTCGGACGGGCAGGCGGATGCGCTCTGGGCGTGCGCGATGCTCATCGGGGCGGCGGCGTGCTTTCTGGGGGTCAGCCGGCGCGGGATGCTCCTGTGCAGCTTGATGGGGCTGCTCGTCGCGCAGGGCGCAGCGGGCGTGTCGGGGGTTCTCCGCGCGGACGTGCAGCCGTGGACGGACGCGGCGCTGCTGTGCGCAAGCGTATCCACCGCGCTGGCGGAAATTGTGCGCCGAACCGCCATTTTCCTGCTGACCCCGCCGGGCGTGAAAGGGGGACACCGCGGATGAGAAAGCTCCTGACGCTGCTTTTGCTGCTTCTTCTGCTGCTCACCAGTTCTGCCATGGCGGCGGAAAAATCGGCGTATCGCTTGGCGGATGAGCAGGGGACGCTGCTGGCGTGGCTGGATGTTCCCCCTGCCGTCGGGGATGTGCTGCTGACGGCGGATGGCACGCGCCACCGGGTGATTGCGGTAGAGGGGCAGCAGGCGGTCTTGCGCGAGGATGGCACGGAGACGCTGCCCGATGTGCCGTGGTCTGCCCGCGAGACGGCGCAGCCTGTGACCAGCGCCGTGCGCACCATCGGGCTGATGGGCGACGCGGCGCTCGTGCGGGATTTGCAGGAAGGGCTTGCGAATCAGGGCGCGGCGCTGGTGACGGTGAATCCTGAACAGGCGGATTTTCCGCTGACCGTCGCGCGGGACGAAATCAGCAATTCCGCGGAGTATGACACGCTTTTAAGCGGCGAGAAGGCGGCGAAAATCCGCCTGATTGTCCGCCGCGGCGGCGATAAGGAAGCGCTGATGAAGAATTTCGCGCTCTCCGTCAAGGCGGGGCTTGACCATACCGCCCCGACGCTCATTCGGGACGTGTACTTTGCCGCGAACGCGCAAGAGCCGCTCCGGATGCTCTGGGGCGCACAGGAGACTGAGCCAATTCGCCTGCAAAACACGATTTTGCCGCTGGCGCAGGTGATTTCAAACGCCTTGGCGCCCCGCGATACGGCTGGCGGCATTTCCGGCGGCGAGGACGTGCCGGAGCACAGCGCCGTGACAGGCTTGATTTTCGCCGGCGGTCTGCTGCTGGCGGGCGTGGTCGGCTACGGGCTGCTGCTGACCGGGGGACACAGGCACGGGAGGAAAACATAACCCAAAAGGCGATTCAGCCGATGAAGCTGAACCGCCTTTTTCAGGTGCGTATGGTGATGATGCCCGCCGTGGCTCAATAATAGGTGATGGAGACGACGTTCTCCGGCAGCCATACGCGGCGAATCTGGTACGAGCCGGACGGCTGGAACTCCAGGCACACATAGCCGTTCTCCCACGCCATGACCGCGCCGGTCGTGCCGGAGGAAATCTTCTGCTGATGCTGCTTGTAGTTCGTACCCGGCCCGTAGTACGCCGTCGTGGTGGAGGTCACGCGCCCCGAACCGATCGCGCCGCCTTCAATCGGCACGCGGCTGACGTCAATGTCGATGCGCTGCTCGCCCGTGTAAACGCGCACAGTCTTGCCGCCGTACTCAAACTCGACCTGCAGCCACCAGATATCGTTGCCGGACGCGCGGGACAGCACCGTCACCGTGTGGCCGCCGTCGTTCCAGTAAGTGCCAAGCTCATCGTACTTCGTTGACGGGCCGGAGCGCGTCGAAATCGGGCGGTTGGACATGGCAAGCAGTCCGCTGCTGCTGTCGGAGGAAGAAGGCGTCCAGCGGCCCAGCGCCACGTCAAACGAGACGCAGATGGCGGGGCGGACAGCGTTGTCAAACTCCGTCACCTTGTTGCCGTGGTCGTAGAAGCTGCCGTGCGCGCCGACGAACACGCCGAAGGTCGACGTGCTGTCCACGCGCGCCCAGTAGGAGGAGGTGCCTGTGTCGCTGGCGGTGTACGCGCCGCACTGCCGGGCGTATTCCGTGGCGTAGAGCAGCTCCGTGTCCAAATACTGCTGGATTTCCCACTGGCTGAGGATGTACACATAGTCCGACGAATTGCTGACGTACACGCTGTTCAGCTGCCCCTGTTCCGCCGACGTGAACGCGGAGGACAGGAACGTGCTGTTCAGCCACGAGCGGATGGTGCTGTTGTGCCACGAGGTGGTGCTGGTCGAGCGGTTGTAGACCATCGAATCCAGCCCGTACTCACTCACCGCGCGGACTGTCCGGCTGCCGTAATCAACGCTGTACACGCGCCAGAGAATCGGCTCGTCGCCGTTGCGCAGGTTGCCATCCTGCTCGTAGTTGCCGAAGTAGAACGTCTGCCCGACGTACACGTCATTTGCCGCCGAAGCAGCGGGCAGCAGCGTCAGCAGAGAAATGAGTGCCACCAAAAACGACAGAATCCGTTTGTTGCGCATGGAAAACGACCTCCCGTACAGATTTTGTAAAACCATTATATGCCATGTGCTGCGCCTTGTCAAGTCCAAAAAACGGCTGTTTTTTGCCAAAAATCAGGCGGCGGCAAAATTTTCATCCGACAAACAGTTGACCTTGACCGCGAAAAATGATACATTATAATGAGCGCGAATTCTGCGCTGTACGGTTAAGGAGGTACTTCCACTTTGCAACCCGAAATCAACCAAGAAGCCATCGCTCGGATGCTCGATCAGGTGCAGAAGCCGACGCGCTATACCGGCGGGGAAATGAATACGCAGCTCAAGCCGTGGGACAGCGCGAAGCTGCATTTTGCGTTCTGTTTTCCGGATACCTATGAGGTCGGTATGTCCCATCTGGGCATGAAGATTCTCTATGCTGCGATGAATCAGCAGCCTGATATGCTCTGCGAGCGCGCGTTTATGCCGTGGGTGGACATGATGGACCTGATGAAGCAGGAAAATGTTCCGCTGTTCACGCTCGAAAGCCGCAGCCCGCTCAGCGCCTTTGACGTCGTGGGCTTTACGCTGCAATATGAAATGAGCTACTCCAACATTCTGGCGATGCTGGAGCTTGGCGGCATTCCGCTTTTGCGGGAAAATCGCCGGGAGGAAGACCCGATTGTGGTTGCGGGCGGGCCGTGCGCGTTCAATCCCGAACCGCTGGCGGATTTTATTGACGCGTTCATGGTCGGCGACGGCGAAGAGCAGATTCTCGACCTCAACCGCGTCATCATGCAGGGGCGCGAAGAGGGCGCGAGCCGCATGACAATCCTCAAGCGCCTGTGCGCTATCCGCGGCGTGTACGTCCCGGCGCTCTATGACGTCCAGTATAACGCGGACGGCACGATTGCGTCCATGAAGCCGAACTGCCCCGAAGCGCCCGAAAAGGTCTTGAAGGCGATCATCCCCGATTTGGACAAGGCGTTCTATCCCACGGAAATCCCCGTGCCGTACATGGAGATTATCCACGACCGCATCATGCTGGAAATCATGCGCGGCTGCACGCGCGGCTGCCGCTTCTGTCAGGCGGGCATCCTGTATCGCCCGGTGCGCGAGCGGAGTCTGGAGCATCTGGTGGAGCTGGCGCAGCAGCTGGAAAACACGACCGGGTATGAGGAAATCAGCCTGTCCAGCCTGTCGTCCGGCGACTATACCTGTCTGGCGGAGCTGATTCGCGAGCTGATTCGGCGCTTAGACGAGAAGCATGTGTCGATTTCGCTGCCGTCGCTGCGCCTGGACAGCGTGCTGAAGGATTCGCTGGAGGCGACGCAGAAGGAGAAGAAAACCAGCCTGACGTTCGCGCCCGAAGCCGGAACGCAGCGCCTGCGCGACGTCATCAACAAGGGCGTGACCGAAGAAGACCTGATGAGCAAAGTCTCCGACGCCTTCCACGGCGGATGGAGCAGCGTCAAGCTGTACTTCATGATGGGTCTGCCGACGGAAACGACCGAGGACTTGGACGGCATTGCGGATTTGGCGAAAAAGGTCGTCGATGCGTACTTTGCTGTGCCGAGGGGCGAGCGCGCGAAGGGGCTGCGCGTGGTGTGCAGTGCGTCCGTGTTTGTGCCCAAGCCCTTCACGCCCTTCCAGTGGGAGCCGCAGGACACGCAGGAGATGGTGCGCGAGAAGCAGAGCCACCTGCGCGAGAAGCTGCATATCAAGGGCGTCACGTTCAATTATCATGAGTCGGATTTGAGCTATCTGGAAGCCTGCTTTGCCCGCGGCGACCGCCGAATGGGGCAGGTGCTTCTCCGCGCGTATCAGAAGGGCTGTATGCTCGACGGCTGGACAGAGCTGTTCAAGTACGACATGTGGCGCGAAGCCTTTGCCGAGCTGGGCATTGACCCGGCGTTCTATGCCTACCGCCGCCGCGAGAAGGACGAAATCATGCCGTGGGATGTGATTGACTGCGGCGTGACAAAGGAATTCCTGTGGCGCGAGAAGGAAAAGGCGGAAAAGGCGCAGACGACCAAGGACTGCCGCAAGGGCTGCAACGGCTGCGGCCTGCAGCGCTTCAAAGGGGTGTGCAAATATTGCGGATAATGGCTGTGTTTGAAAAAGGCATCCGCCTGCGCCACATCGGGCATCTGGACATTCAGCGGGCGATGATGCGGGCGCTGCGCCGTTCGGGGCTGCCCGTGGCGTATTCCAATGGGTATAATCCGCATATTCTGCTGACGTTCGCGTCGGCGCTGTCCACCGGGGCGGCGGGAAAAAAGGAAATTCTGGATGTGACGATGGCGCGCGAGGTGTCGCCGGATGATTTCCTCCAGCAGATGAACCGCGCCCTGCCGCCGGATTTGCAGCTTTCTTTCGCCCGTGCGCTGGATGACAAGCATCCGGCGATGATGGCGCTCGTGCAGGCGGCGGATTACACGCTGCAAATCGAGGATGCGAACGCGGCGGCAAAGATGATTGCGGCGATTCCTGATTTTCTCCAGCAGACGAGTATTCTTGCCATGCGCCGCACGAAATCCGGCATGAAGGAGACGGACATCCGCCCGCTGCTGGTGTCGCTCTCCGGCGAAGGCACGGCGATTCATGCCGTCATGGTGCTGACGGAGACGCTGGCGTGCAAGCCGGATATGCTGTTAAGTGCGCTTAGCAGCTTCTGCGGGCTGGAAAACGCCCCGGATGCGCTGATTATCCGCAACGGCTTGCTGGGTCGGGATGAAAACGGCGAACTGACGCCCTTGGAGAACCTATGAGAACATTGCTTGTGCATCAGGGCGAAAAGCCGCTGATTGGCATATTGGAAGACGGGCAATTGGCGGAAGTCTTTTTCCCGCAGGAGGGCGACACGGCGGAAGCGGTGCTGCTGGGGCGCGTGGAGCGCATTGTGCCGGGGATGAAGGCAGCGTTCGTCGATATTGGGCAGGAGAAAAACGGCTTTCTGCCGCTGGAAGAGAAGAACACGGGGCTGTCCTACCCGAAAACGGGCGACGCGGTCATTGTGCAGATTCGCAAGGAAGCACAGGGCGTCAAGGGCGCGTTCCTCACGCGTGACATCAGCCTGTGCGGGGAGACGATGCTGCTCACGCCCATGAGCCGCATGGTTGGCGTGTCGTCCAAAATCACGGAGGATGGCAAGCGGAAGGCGCTGAAGGAGACGGGCAGGGCGATTGCGCAGGAGCGCTTCGGCTTGGTGATGCGCACGGCGGCGGAGAATGCGCCGGAGGAAGAACTCGCGGCGGAAGCGGAGCGCCTGTTCCAGCAGTGGGAGCAGATTCGCCGCGCCGCGCCGACCGCGCATGTGCCGTCCGTCTTGATGCAGCCGCGAAGCACGCTCGAAGCCGTGCTGGATGACTATCGCCCGCGCGGGATTGACCAAATTGTGACGGACGACCCGGCGGTGGCGGAAAAAGCCGCGGGCATTGCGCCGGTTCAGGTGATTCCTGAAAACCTGCTGACCATTTATAAAATTGAGTCGCAGCTAAAAAAAGCGCAGGAGCGCCGCGTGTGGCTCAGCAGCGGCGGTACGCTGGTCATCGACCCGTGCGAGGCGATGACGGTGATTGACGTCAACACCGCCAAATTCACCGGCAAGCGCGAACTGGAGGACACCGTGCTGCGGCTGAATCTGGAAGCGTGCGGCGAGATTGCGCGGCAGGTGCGCCTGCGGAATTTGAGCGGTATCATCATCATTGATATGATTGACATGAAGACCCCGGAACACCGGCAGATGGTGCTGGACACGCTGGAAGAAGCGTTCGCGTCCGACCGCGTGAAGACGGTGATTCACGGCTTGACCTCCCTCGGTTTGGTGGAAATGACGCGCAAACGGTCACGTCCGCCGCTGCGGGAAATGCTTGCAAAACAGGAGGAAGCCCATGAGTGACAGAAAGCCTGTCATCATTTCAGAAGAACAGCTGGAAGAGCAGCGGCAGTATATTCAGCAGATTCGCCTGATGCCGGATGCCCCCAAGAGCTACCACGTTGTGACCTATGGCTGCCAGATGAACGCGCACGACAGCGAAATCCTCGCCGGAATGCTGCGCGACATGGGCATGGAGGAAGCCGCCGACCGCGAATCGGCGGATTTTGTGCTGTTTAACACCTGCTGCGTGCGCGACAACGCCGAGCGCCGCGCCTTGGGCAACGTGACGTGGCTCAAGGAAGTACGCAAAAAGAATCCGCGGCTGATGATTGGCGTGTGCGGCTGCATGATTCAGCAGCCCGGCATGGCGGAGAAGATTTTGAAGCAGTACCGCTTTGTGGATTTGGCGTTTGGCACGGCGAACCTGTACCGCCTGCCGGAACTGATGCTCAAAGCGCTGGAAAGCGACCAAGCGGTGGTGGAGGTGGAGGAGCAGAACACGATTGCCGAGGGCCTGCCCGTGCAGCGCCTGCGCCATGACGCGGCGTATATCACGATTATGTACGGCTGCGACAACTACTGCACCTACTGCATCGTGCCGTATGTACGCGGGCGGGAGCGTTCGCGCGAGATGAGCGCGATTGTGGCGGAAGCCGAAGCCCTGCGCGACAGTGGCGTGAAGGAAATCATGCTGCTGGGGCAGAATGTGAACAGCTACGGCAAGGGACTCCAAACGCCCGTCACGTTCGCCCAGCTGCTCAAAGCGCTGGATGATGTTGGCATCCCGCGCATCCGCTTCATGACCAGCCATCCGAAGGACTTGTCCGACGAGCTGATTGATGTGATGGCGCATTCCAAGCACATCCTGCCGCAGTTCCACCTGCCGGTGCAGCACGGTAACGATGAAATCCTCCGCCGGATGAACCGTCACTACAACCGCGCGCAGTACCTTGACCGTGTGCGCAAGCTGCGCGAGGCGATTCCGGCTATCGGCCTGACGACGGATATTATCGTCGGCTTCCCCGGCGAGACGGAGGAGCAGTTTCAGGACACACTGTCCCTTGTGCGCGAGGTCGGCTATGACAGCGCGTTCACCTTCATCTATTCGCCCCGGATGGGTACGGGCGCGGCGAAAATGCCGAACCAAGTGCCGGAAGACGTGTCCTCCCGCCGCATTCAGGAACTGCTGAAGGTGCAGGAGGAATGCCAGAAGAAGGCGCTCAAGCGGTTCATCGGCACAGAAGAAGAGGTGCTGGTGGAGGGACTCAGCCGCCGCAGCGACACGGATGTGTCCGGCCACGGGCTGCACGGGCTGTCCGTCACGTTCCCCGGCACGGAAAGCGACGTGGGCGAAATCGTCCGCGTGAAGATTGTGGGCGCGAAGAACAACACGCTCACGGGCGAAAGAATCTGAACGGGCAGCAAATCAGAAAGGACAATCAATATGAAAGAAGTTATGATGTGCGCGCAGAAGCTGGCGGAAGCCATTCTGAACAGCGACGTTTACCAGCATATGCACACGCTGGAAGAGCAGGTGACGCAGGACGAAGACGCGACGAAGGCGATTGCCGCCTACATGGAAAAGCGCACGGCGGTCGAACAGGCGATGCGCAAGCCGGACATTGACCCGACGCAGCTTGCCGAAGCCGCGCAGGAGCTGGAAGACGTGCAGCAGGCGATGAACGACTGCCCCATCATCCGCGACATGCGGGACGCGCAGAAGAAGTATCAGGACATGATGGACAACGTGAACCGCATCCTGCGCCTTGTTGTCACCGGCGAAACGGAAGACGACAAAGGCGGTCAGCCCACCTCCGGCTGCACCGGCAACTGCGCCTCCTGCGGCGGCTGCCACTAATCTGGGAAAGTAAAATTATTCACGAAATCATGCCTTTATGGGTTAGAAATCAAGCAAGCCAGCCGAAAAGCTCCTCCCGCCCGCAAGAAACTTTGATGGCGGGGGGAGTCCAGAGGGGGCTGAAGTCCAGACTTGCACCCTCTTCAGCCCCCTCTGGGCGCTCTTTGGTTCCTTTCTGGCGCGCCAGAAAGGAACAACTTCGCGTCCGCAGACGCGACAGGAGCGGCGAAAGAAACCAATAAGGCATATTCCATAAAAACAGCAAGTTAAACTGCAACAAGAACGAAAGCGGGGAACAGACATGGCGAGCGTCACACCGATGATGCAGCAGTACCTTGATACCAAGGCGGAATATAAGGACTGCATTCTTTTCTTCCGCCTCGGTGACTTTTATGAGATGTTCTTCGATGACGCGAGGACTGCTTCGCGCGAGCTGGAACTGACGCTGACGGGCAAGGACTGCGGACTCAGTGAACGCGCCCCGATGTGCGGCGTGCCGTACCACGCGGTGGATACCTACGTTGAGAAGCTCATCGAGCGCGGCTATAAGGTCGCTATCTGCGAGCAGATGGAAGATCCGGCGCTGGCGAAGGGGCTGGTCAAGCGCGCCGTCACACGCATCATCACCCCCGGAACGGTCATTGAACCGGCGATGCTGGACGAGAAGGCGAATAACTTCCTGTTAAGTGTCTGCTTCGTCGCCGACCGCGCGGGGCTGGCGTTCGCCGACGTCTCCACGGGCGAGTTTTATGTGCATGAAATCACCCAGCCGGAAATCACGCTCTCGGACGAGGTGGCACGCATTTCCCCGATGGAAATCATCTGCAATGACCAAGTGAAGCTGCGCGCGTGCCTGCAGCGGGAGATGCAGAATGCTTCGGAGCAGCCGAGCGCGTGGTTTCAGCTGGCGAACGCAACGGAAGCGCTCTGCCGCCATTTCGCGCTCAATGACCTGTCTCCGCTGGGACTCAGCGACGAGTACAAGGCGGGCGCGAGTGCCGCGGGCGCGCTGATGCGGTATCTGTCCGAGACGCAGAAGAACGCCTTGGAGCACATGACCAGCCTGCGCATTTATCAGGGCAGCGAAACGATGCTGCTTGACCGCAACACGCGGCGAAATTTGGAATTGACGGAATCCATCCGCGGGAGAAGCCGCAAGGGGAGCCTGCTCTGGCTGCTGGACAAAACCAGCACGGCGATGGGCGGCCGCCTGCTGCGCTCGTGGATTGAGCAGCCGCTGGTAGATGAGGAAAAAATCAACCGCCGTTTGGACGCGGTGGGCGAGTTTGCGCAGGAGCATGTGCTGACGATGACGCTCGCGGAGGAATTGCAGGGCGTGTACGACATTGAGCGCCTGCTGTCGAAGGTCGCCTATAAGTCGATGAACGCGCGGGATTGCTTGTCGCTGTGCGCGTCGCTGCAAAAAGTGCCGAAAATCCGCGAACTGCTGCGCGAGGCACAAAGTCAGGCAGTGGAGGAAATCCGCGATTCGCTGGACACCCTGCCGGAGCTGACCGACCTGCTGACCCGCGCAATTCACCCCGACGCGCCGATTCTTATCACCGAGGGCGGCATCATCCGCGATGGCTATTCCCAGATGCTGGATGAATACCGCGCCGCGTCCACGAGCGGCAAGCAGTGGATTCTGGAGCTGGAGCAGAAGGAACGCGAGGAGACGGGCATCCGCAACCTGCGCATCCAGTACAACCGCGTGTTCGGCTACTACATCGAGGTCAGCAAGTCGTATTACGAAATGGTGCCGGCGCGTTACACCAGAAAGCAGACGCTGGCGAACTGCGAGCGCTACATGACGCCGGAGCTGAAGGAAATCGAGCAGAAAATCGTCGGCGCGCAGGAGCAGTCCACGCGCTTGGAATTGCAGCTGTTCACCGAGGTGCGCGAGAAAATCGCGGAGCAGATTGCGCGCATTCAGAAGACGGCGATGGCGCTCAAATCGCTGGACGCGCTGCTGTCGCTGGCGAAATCCGCGATAGAGTACCACTACGTCCGCCCGGAAATGACGCAGGACGGCACGCTGGATATCGTCGAGGGGCGCCACCCGGTCGTCGAGCAAACGATGAGCGAGGGCGGATTTGTGCCCAACGACACGCACATGAATGCTGACGACTGCCGCATGTGCATCATCACTGGGCCGAACATGGCGGGCAAAAGCACCTACATGCGGCAGGTGGCGCTGATTGCGCTGATGGCGCATATCGGGTCGTTCGTCCCGGCGAAGGAAGCGAAAATCCCCGTCACCGACCGCATTTTCACCCGCGTCGGCGCGTCGGATGACCTCGCCAGCGGGCAGTCCACATTCATGGTGGAGATGAGCGAAACGGCGTACATCCTGCGCAACGCGACCGCAAAGTCCCTCGTCATACTGGATGAAATCGGGCGCGGCACCAGCACGTTCGACGGTTTGGCGATTGCGTGGGCGGTGGTGGAGTACCTGTGCGACAAGCAAAAATCCGGCGCAAAGACGCTTTTCGCGACGCACTACCACGAGCTGTCCGAGCTGGAAGGGCATATCGACGGCGTGCAGAACTACTGCATTTCCGTCAAGGAACACGGCGAGGATGTCATTTTCCTGCGCAAAATCATTCGCGGCGGGGCGGACAAGTCCTTCGGCATCCACGTTGCGCGGCTGGCAGGCGTACCGCACCCGGTGCTGGTGCGCGCGCACGAAATTCAGGCGCGTTTGGAAGTCAGCGACATCAACCAGCACGGCATTGGGCAGAACATTCTGGGCGATGCCGAGAAGCGCAAGGACGAACAGGTCAACCTGTTTGACTATCGAAAGACAGAGATTATCAACGAACTGCAAACGCTGGATGTGATGGCGCTGACGCCGATGGACGCGATTAACAAGCTGTTCCTGCTGCGCGAGAAGGCAAGAAAACTGTAATACTATTTCCAAATTCGCCTGCACCAGCTGCTCGTGCCTTTTCCCTTCTGGCGTCCGGTCGTTCCACTTAGCGTAGCGCTGCTACGCTGCGTTTCACTCCCGTTAGCCAGAATGAAAAATTCACTTCGCATCTTGGCGCATTCTCATTTGGAAATAGTATAAAAACAGACCGAGAGTTGGCGAAAACCGACCGAAATCTCATGAAAACCGACCGAAAGTCGGGAAAACAGACAGAAAGGGAAGCAAATGGCAGGAAAGATTCAGCTCCTGTCCGATGAGGTCATTGGCAAAATCGCGGCAGGCGAAGTGGTGGAGCGTCCTGCCGCCGCCATCAAGGAATTGGTGGAGAACTCGCTGGACGCGGGGGCCAGCGCGGTTACGGTGGAAATCCGCGACGGCGGCATCAGCTATTTCCGCGTGACGGACAACGGCAGCGGCATCCGCGGCGAGGACATCCGCATGGCGTTTGAGCGCCACGCGACGAGCAAAATCCGCCGCACGGATGATTTGTTCAGCATCCAGACGCTGGGTTTCCGCGGCGAGGCGCTGGCGTCCATCGCAGCGGTGGCGCATGTTACCTGCACAACACGCACGAAGGCAGACCCAAGCGGCATCAAGGTGCAGAACAACGGCGGAACGATTGAGTCCATCGAAGAAGCCGCCTGCCCTGAAGGCACGACGTTTGTCGTCCGCGACCTCTTTTTTAACACCCCGGTGCGCCTGAAATTCCTCAAAAAGCCGGTCACGGAGGCAGGCTATGTGTCCGACCTGATGATGCGGCTGATTTTGTCCCGCCCGGACGTGTCTTTTCGCTACATCAGTCAGGGCAAAACGCTCTACCACTCCGCGGGCGACGGCAAGCTGTCCTCCGCCGTGTTCAGCATCTACGGGCGCGAAATGCTCCGCTCCATGCACGAGGTGGACGGGCATCAGGCAGGGCTGATATTGAAGGGCTTTGTCGGCGTGGGCGAAAGCGGGCGCGGCAGCCGAAACCACCAGTCCTTCTTCATTAACGGGCGATATATGAAGTCGTCGATTTTGTCCGCGGCGGTGGAAGCGGCGTGCCGGGAGCGCGTATTGTCCGGCAAATACCCGACGTGTGTGCTGCATCTGACCATGCCGTATGACACGGTGGATGTCAACGTACATCCGAACAAGCTCGAAGTCCGCTTCCAGAACGAAGCGGCGGTCGCGGAGGCGGTCGAGGCGATTGTGGCGGATGCGCTGGCGGACAAAGCGCCCGTTGAGCAGCCAGATGTGCTGCGCCTGACGCCTGAACCGCCGCCGACGGTGCCTGTGACGGTCGTTCGGCAGCCCGTGACGGCGAGTGAGACTGTGCAGCCGGAAGCGGCTGTCCCGCCTAAAGTCGAGAAAAAACCGACCGTCGGTACGGAAATTCCGCAAAAGGCGGCAATCCTCGCGAAAAACCCGCCGATTCCGACACCAAGCGCCCCAGCGGAAAAGCCGTCCGCGCCGCCGAAAACCGCGCCGAACGATGCCATTCCCGCGTGGAAGCAGCCGCTGGTGATGCGCAGCCCGTCGGCACTGGCGCAGCATTACAACGCCGAACCCGCCGTACCGCCGCCTGCGAATCCGCTAAAACCGACCGCAAGTCTGGTCTCGCCGATGCCGGTGCAGCAGACGATTCTGCCGAATGACCAGACGAACATGCGCATTATCGGCACGCTGTTTGACAGCTACATTCTGGTGGAATATGCGGACAATTTGATGCTGATTGACCAGCAGGCGGTGCATGAACGCGTGATGTTTGACCGCATGATGAAGGCGCTCGACCAGCACCGCTGCGGGCAGGAAATGCTCGTGCCGATGATTGTCAGCCTGACGCGCCGGGAGCAGCAGCTGCTCGACGAGCACGCGCGGGAATTGGCGGACATCGGGCTGGTGGTCGAGCCGTTCGGGGAGAATGAGGTGTCAATTCGGTCGATTCCGATGATATTGGGTCAGCCGCAGGCGGCGGGACTGCTGCGCGACATCATCGACCAGCTGGAGAATGAGCGCGGCGTGGTGTCGCTGGAAAAGCGGCGCGCGGCGATTTTGGCGCTGGCGTGCAAGCGCAGCGTCCGCTCCGGCGAACGCCTGAACGACGCCGACATTCGTGAGCTGGTCAGCCGTGTGGCGGACAAGCGCGTCATCCCGGCGAGCCCGCGCGGTACGCCGCTGGTCGTTGCGCTGAACAAAACGGACATCGACCGGCGATTCCGGCGGATGCAGTGAGGTGACAATATCATGAAGGAAACGTGCTGGGTGCTAACAGGCCCGACCGCGAGCGGCAAAACCGCGCTGTCGCTCCGACTGGCACGGACGCATGACTGCGAGATTGTCTGCATGGATTCGATGCAGATTTATCGCGGCATGGACATCGGCACGGCGAAACCGACGGCGGATGAACGCGCGCAGGCGATGCATCACATGGTAGACGTCGCCGACCCGACGGAGGATTTTTCCGTCGCGCGCTATCAGGAGATGGCGGAAAGCTGCATCGCGGACATTCAAGCGCGCGGGCACCGGGCGCTGCTCGTCGGCGGCACGGGGCTGTATCTCCGGGCGCTGCGGCAGCCGATGGCGATGGGCGAAGCGGCGGCGGATGAAAGCATCCGGCAGGAATTGCAGCAGATTGCGGACGCGCCCGGCGGCAAAGAGCAGCTTCATCAGCAATTGGCGGCGGTTGACCCGGACACGGCGCAGCGCCTGCACTTGAACGACGTCCGCCGCGTGATTCGCGCCTTGGAGGTCTACCGCCTGACAGGCCGTCCGTTCTCGCAGCAGCCGCAAATAAAAACCGACAGTCGGTTTTCTTACCGCGTTGCATCGCTGACGATGCCGCGCGACATCCTCTATGCGCGGATTGAGCAGCGAATCGACCAGATGCTGGCGGACGGGCTGGCGGAGGAAGTCAGCCGACTGCTGAAAAGCGGCGTTCCGCGCGACGCGAAGGCGATGAAAGCCATCGGCTACAAGGAAATGATACCATATGCTTTGGGCGAAACGACGCTGGATGAGGCGGTTTACGCGCTGAAGCTCAACACGCGGCACTACGCCAAGCGCCAGCTGACGTGGATGCGCCGGGAGGAGGACGTCCTGTGGGTGGACGCGCTCGAACCGGATGCGTATGACAAATTGGAAGCGTACTATACGCAAGGAGAAGCAAAATGACCATTGAAGAATTGATTGCACAGGCGGAAAGCGGCTTGACGGCGCAGTTCGCCCGCATTGACCGCATGGAGGAAATTGGGACGCGCCGCGTGCTGGACGCCTTCCGGGAGCATCAGGTGGCGTACCGGCATTTCGCGCCGACGACGGGCTACGGCTATGACGACGTGGGGCGTGATACGCTCGAAAAGATTTTTGCAGAGCTGTTTGGCACGCAGGCGGCGATTGTCCGCCCGCAGATTGCCAGCGGCACGCACGCCATCAGCCTGTGTCTGTTCGGGCTGGTGCTGCCGGGCGACGACATCGTGTCTGCGACGGGGATGCCCTACGACACCTTGCAGGACATCATCGGCTGGGGCGAGGGCGACGCGCCGGTCGGCTCACTGCGGGAGATGGGCGTGAGCTTCCATCCCGTGGCGCTGCGTGGCGGCAAAATCGACCTTGACGCGGTGGAAAACGCCATCACCCCGAAGACGAAACTCGTCATCGCCCAGCGCAGCCGCGGTTATGACTGGCGGCCGTCGCTGATGCCGGAGGAGTTCGCGCCTTTGGCGAAGATGCTGCACGAGAAGCACCCCGGCGTTCGCCTGATGGTGGACAACTGCTACGGCGAGTTTGTGTGCGAGAAGGAGCCGAGCCACTACGGGGCGGACGTGTGCGTTGGCAGCCTCATCAAGAATCCGGGCGGCGGACTTGCCCCCACGGGCGGCTACATCGTCGGCACGCAGGATGCCGTCGAGCGCATTGCTTACCGCCTGACCGCGCCGGGCATCGGGCTGGAAGTTGGTTCGTATGCCGCAAGCTACCAGCCGTTCTATCAGGGGCTGTTCATGGCGCCGCACACCGTTGCGCAGGCGATTAAGACCGCGTGTCTGGCGGCGCGCGTGTTTGAAATCCTTGGCATGACGACGACGCCCGCGGCGGATGAGCCCCGCGCCGACATCATTCAGGCGATTCAAATGCGCACGCCGGAGCGCCTCGTCGCGTTCTGCCAGGGGATTCAGATGGCTTCCCCGATTGACTCGATGGCACTGCCCGAACCGTGGGATATGCCCGGCTACAATGACCAAGTCGTCATGGCGGCGGGCACGTTTGTCGCGGGCGCGTCGATTGAGCTGTCGGCGGATGCCCCCATGCGCGAGCCGTACACCGCCTACATGCAGGGCGGGCTGACCTACACGCACGGGCGAATCGCGCTGCAAATGGCGCTGAACCGCATGGTGGAACAGGGCGCGCTGACGCTGAAGTAATTATGAATTTAGCACGATAAATTCAGATCATACCCCTGCTTTTCCCGGCATACGATGTGCTGGAAAGGCAGGGCTTTTTGCTATGAACGAAACGAAACAGACGGAACTCCGCGTGCGCCCAAGGCGTACAGAACTCGCAGCCAGCAAGCCGGACATCGAGTGGGTGAAAACACCGAAAAAGCACTGGCAGGAGAGGCTGCTGCCCAATCTCGCCATTGCGTCGGCGCTGATGCTCTGCGCGGTTGCGCTGAAAACCGGGGCGATTCCGCCGCTGACAGACGCTGTGCAGTCAGTCATGAGCGCCGCGACGGATGATTCGCTCTTGAACGGCGATTTGGGCAAGCTGTCCTTCGTCAGCAGCATTTTCCCGGAAGCATCGCTCGTTTTCGGTGAATCGGGCGGCAAGCTGACCATGCCGGTGGAAGCGGCAAGTGTCGTGCACGCGTGGTCGCAGAGTGAGCCGTTCATTTCATGGGACGCGCAGACGAAAATTGTCACGTCCGCAATGGCGGGCGAGGTCATCGGCGTGTACCACGGCAATGAGGACGAACGGCTGGTGCAGGTGTTAGGCGCGGACGGGCTGAGCTGCTTGTACGGGAATCTGGCGAGTGTGACGGTCGGCACGGGCGACATGGTGCAGACGGGCGATCCGCTGGGGACGCTTATGGCCGGTCAGCCGTGCGTGATGGAGGTGCGGCAGGACGGCTTGAGCGTTGACCCGGCGGTGATGATGCGGCAATGAAGCGAAAAATCGCGACGCTGGGAGAAACGGACATCACGGTGCATCCGGCGGCGGGTATTCTCCTGCTCCTTGGACTCCTGACGCGCTGGCGGGCGCTGCTGATTTGCACTTACGCGAGCATCCTCCTGCACGAAACGGCGCACGCGGCGGTCAGCGCGCTGTGGCATCATCCGCCGCAGGAGGTAGAAATTACGCCGCTGGGCGCAATGATGCGCTTGGAGGACGAGGAACGTCTGCCGCTGACGGCGCGAATCAGCGTGATACTCGCCGGGCCGCTGATGACGCTGATTTTGTGCGCCTTGTCGCTGTGGCTGACGCAAAACGGCGTGATTCCGCGGGAAACGGGGCGGCTGATCTTCCTCGGTAACGCAGGGATTTTGCTGGTGAACCTGCTGCCCGCGCTGCCGCTGGACGGCGGACGGCTGCTGTCAGCGGTCTTGCTGCGCCTCCTGCGGCGGGAAACGTGCTGGCGGGTGATGCGCATCATCGGCACGGCGGCGGGGGCGCTGCTTGTCGTCGGCGGCGTGGTCGGCGCCGTGCGCAGGTGGCAGGGAAGCTGGTCGCTGGCGGCAGCGGGTTGCTTCCTACTATATAGCGCGGTCAGCGCGACGACGAGCACAGCGCTGACGGAGCTTCGCGCGCTGATGGACAGGAAAATCCGCATGGAAACGCGCGGAAAACTGCCGATTCAGCCCATGGCGATGCTCTCCACGCGGACGCTGCACCACGCCGTGCGTGCCCTGCACCCAACGCGCATGACGCAATTGTACATCATCGAGCCGGGGACAATGCGGCTTCTTGGCATACTGACGGAACAGCAGCTGATTGCCGCCTACCTGAGCGCGCCGCAGCGGACATTGGCGGAGGAGGTGGACGCATGACGATTGCGGAACTTGCGCCGGGGCAGTCGGGTGTGATTGCGGCGTATCGCGGGGCGGACGCGGAAGAGCGGCATCTGCTGGACATGGGGCTGACGCCGGGCGTGCGGGTGCGGCTGATTGGCACAGCGCTCCTTGGCGACCCGGTGATTCTGCTCGTGCGCGGCAGCCGCGTGTCCATCCGCCGGCGGCTGGCACGGCAAATCATCCTGTCAGGTGGTGAAGCGGAATGAAAACGATTGCGCTGGTCGGCAGCCCGAACTGCGGCAAAACGACGCTGTTCAACGCCGTCACGGGGCTGCATCAGCATGTGGGCAACTGGGCGGGCGTGACGGTGGAGCGCAAAGAGGGGACGCAAAATGGCCTCAAGTGGGTGGACTTGCCCGGCGTGTACGCGCTCAGCCCGTATTCGGCGGAGGAAAGAGTGACCATCGACTACTTATCCGGCGGTGATTATGACGAAATTCTGCAAATTGTGGATGCAACCGCTCTCGCGCGCGGGCTGTACCTGACGCATCAGCTGACGCAGCTGTCGCGCCCAATGACGATTGCGCTGAACATGATGGACGAGTGCCGGAAGCGCGGCATCACCATCGACACGGAGGAATTGTCGGCGCGGTTGGGTATTCGCGTGCTGCCGATGAGTGCGCGGGATGGCACGGGCGTTCCGGAACTCCTGCGCGCGCTGAAAGACGGGGCGAAAACGCCGAAAAGTCCGCCGAGCGCGCCGTACACCGCCATCATCCAGCGGATGAAAAGTGCCCTGCCGGAGGGGAATCTCCCGCCGGAGTTCCGTGCGTGGAAAGCGCTGGAAGGGGATGAGATGGGCGCGGCGGAGGCGGCACGGGCGGGGCAGGCGCAATTGCGGGCGCAGTTCGGCATGTCGGCGGCGGCAGCGCTTTCGGCGCTTCGCTATGCGTGGGCGGATGATCTATGCGCGGCGGTGCGGCAAGGGAATCCTGACAATCCGACGCGGACGGACGCTATCGACGCGCTTGTGCTGCACCCTGTGCTGGCGCTGCCGATTTTGGCGGGGCTGCTGGCGCTCATGCTGTCGCTGGCGTTCGGACGGTTCGGCAGCGGGCTGTCTGACGGGCTCACGAATATCATCCTGATGATACAATCGGCGCTGGACGGCGTGCTTCGGCACTGGCAGGTCGCGGAAGCACTGCAGCGACTAATTGTCGAGGGGCTGATGACGGGCGTGGGGAGCGTCGTCAGCTTCCTGCCGATGCTGCTGATACTGTTTGCGTGTCTCTCCCTGCTGGAGGACAGCGGCTATATGGCGCGGGCAGCGTTCCTGATGGATAGGCCGATGCGGGCGCTGGGTTTGAGCGGGCGGTCGTTCATCCCACTGCTGCTGGGGTTCGGGTGCTCCGTCCCGGCGGCGCTGTCGGCGCGGTCGATGCGGGGCGAACGCGATCGGCGCTTTACGCTGCTGATGATTCCCTTCGTCTCGTGCAGCGCGAAAATGCCCGTTTTTGCGGCGCTTTCGACGCTTCTTCCCGGCGGCGCGTGGATGATTTTTGCCCTCTGCGCGCTGGGAATTTCGCTGGCGGCGCTGATCGCGCAAATCCTGCGGAAAACGTTGTTTCCGGGCGAATCCGCAGCGTTCGTGATGGAACTGCCGCCGTACCGCCTGCCTTTGATGTCAAGCGTCCTGCGCAAGGTGCTCCGCCGCACGGGCGAATTCCTCAGCCGCGCGTGCAGCGTGATTCTGCTGTCGTCGGTGGTCGTCTGGCTCATTGGGCGATTCACCTGGACGGGCGCGTGGGCGGCGAGCACGCAGGAGAGCATCCTCGGCAGCATTGCCGGGGCGATTGCGCCGATTTTCGCGCCGCTGGGCTTCGGAAGCGTGGCGGTAACGGCGGCGCTGCTGACCGGGCTGCTGGCGAAGGAGAGCATCATCAGCACACTGGCGGTCTTGGCGGGTCAGGGGAGCATCCGTGCGGCGCTGTCGGCGTCCCTGCCGACCCCGGCTGCGGCGTTGGCGCTGATGACGTTCGTGCTGCTGTATCCGCCGTGTGCCGCGGCATCCGCAAGCATCATCAAGGGGCTGAAAAGCCGGAAGCTGGCGGTGCTGATGGTCACGGGGCAGTGCCTGCTGGCGTAGGAGGTACTTTGATGGATATTCAGGAACTCCAAGAGGTCTGCCGTCAAGTGCGGCGGGACATCATCATTATGACCAACAAGGCGGGTGCTGGCCATCCCGGCGGATCGCTGTCCGCAACGGAAGCGCTTGTTGCGCTGTATTTTGACGTCATGAAGGGCATTGACCCCAAGGACGACAAGAATCCGAACCGCGACCGCTTTGTGCTGTCGAAGGGTCACGCGGCTCCCGCGCTCTATGGCACGCTGTGCGAACGCGGCTATTTCGGGCGCGAGGAGTTTGACCATTTCCGTCAACTGCATGGCATCCTGCAGGGGCATCCGGACGTGAAGAAGTGCCCCGGCGTGGATGCGTCGACGGGTTCGCTCGGTCAGGGCATCTCCATCGCGGTCGGCATGGCGCTGGGCGCGAAGAAGACAGGTAATCCCTGCCACGTCTACACCATCATTGGCGATGGCGAATCGCAGGAAGGGCTTGTGTGGGAAGCGTCGATGGCGGCGGCACACTATCACCTTGATAACCTGACGGTTATTTTCGACCACAACGGCCTGCAGATTGACGGCTCGAATGACGAGGTGATGTCGCTGGGCGATATTCAGGCGAAGTTCAAGGCGTTCGGCTATGACGTGATTGACGTCGCTGATGGCAATGATATGCAGCAGGTGCTGGACGCGCTGCACGCGCCCGCCTGCCCCGGCAAGCCTCGCCTGATTCACCTGCACACCCTCAAGGGCAAGGGCGTTTCCTTCATGGAGGGGCAGGTCGGCTGGCACGGCAAGGCTCCCAATGCAGAACAGACGGCGCAGGCGCTGAGCGAACTGGAGGGCTGAACAAATGGAAAAGAAAGCAATTCGTGTGGCGTATGGCGAGGCCATCGTCAAGCTCGGTGCGGAAAATGACAAGGTGGTCGTGCTGGACGCTGACCTTGCGGCGGCGACCATGACCAATGGTTTCAAGAAGGCGTATCCTGACCGCTTCATCGACTGCGGCATTGCCGAGGCGAACATGGTGGATATGGCGGCGGGTATGTCCACGATGGGGCTGATTCCGTTCTGCTCCACGTTCGCGGTGTTTGCGGGCCGCAGCTACGACCAGATTCGCAATGGCGTGTGCTATCCGAAATTTAACGTGAAGTTTGGCTTCTCCCACGCGGGCATCACGCTGGGCGAGGACGGCGGCTCCCATCAGGCGATTGAGGATATTGCCCTGATGCGCGTGCTGCCGAACATGACGGTGTTCGTCCCCAGCGACGCGACCGAGTGCGAGCAGTGCGTCCGCGCGGCGGCGGAAATCAACGGCCCGGTGTACATCCGCACCGCTCGTCTGCCTTCCCCGGTGTACGACGCGCGCCCCTTCACGGTGGGCAAGGGCAACGTCATCAAGGACGGCAAGGACTGCGTGATTTTCACCTGCGGCATCATGCTGGAGCACTGCCTCGAAGCGGTTCAGCTGCTGGCGGAGCAAGGCATTGACGCGGCGCTGGTCTCCTTCCACACCCTGAAGCCCTTTGACGACGAACTCGCCCGCACCTACGCGGCGAAGTGCGGCAAGGTGTTCACGGTGGAGGAGCACTCCATCATCGGCGGTCTGGGCGACGCGGTGGCTTCCGCCATCTGCGGCATGGGGCTGAAGCACTTCGAGAAGATTGGCATCAACGATGTGTTCGGTCAGTCCGGCAAGCCCGCTGCGCTGCTGGAAGAATACGGCCTGACCGGCAAGCAGATTGCCGATCGGATTGCGAAGGCATAATTTCTGCAAGAGATACTGCGGACAGCACTCCGGTGTGGGCGCTGTCCGCTTTGCGTGAGTCTAAATTCAGGAGAACAACAACAATGCGTATGCTGATTGTCAATCCAATCGCTGGGTGCGGTTATGCGCTGAAAGTGATGGAACAGGTGCAGAGCGTGCTGACCGCGCGAAACCTCCCGTTTCGTGTGATGCGGACGGAATACCCCGGCTACGCGGCGAAACTGGCGCGGGAAGCAGTCGAAATGGGCTGCGAAGCCGTCTACGTCATCGGCGGTGACGGCACGTTCAGCGAGGCGGCGCGCGGATTGGCGGGCAGCGGCATTCCGATTGGGCTGATTCCGGCAGGCACGGGCAACGACTTTGTCAAGACGCTCGGCACGCCGAAAGAGCCGATGGCGGCGCTCGATTTCATCCTCAGCCATGAGCCGCGCCTGTGCGACGCGATTGACCTGAACGGGCAGATGTTCTTGAATGTCGCCGGAGCGGGCTTCGATGTGACAGTGCTGGAGAACGTGGCGGATTTCGGCGGGAAAATCCGCGGGCTGCTGCCATACCTCATCGGGCTGATTCGCGCGATTTGGAAGCATCAGCCGCTGCAGCTGACGTATACGGTGGATGGAAAGACGCAGACGAAGGACGCGCTGCTGTGCATTGCGGCGAACGGAAAGTGGATTGGCGGCGGCATCCCGATTTGCCCCGATGCTGTGCCGAATGACGGCGAAATCGACTTCATGGTCGTCGGGCAGCAGCCGCGGTGGAAAGTGCCGTACTATCTCGTGCGCATGATGATGAAACAGATTTTGAACTTTCCGTTTACGGAGCATGTTCTTTGCGACAAAGTGACGGTGTCGTCGCCCGGAATGCATGTCGAGGTGGATGGCGAGATTATCGCCTGCGAACACGCGGAATTTACCATGCATCCCGGCGCACTGATGCTGTACTGGTGAGGTGCGTATGGCGACGATCAGCATCATCCGCGTGGAAAATCCGGAAAAAAAGGCGGAGATTTCCGCGCACATCCTCCATGCGCTGCCGGATTGGTTCGGCTTGCCGGACAGCACGCAGAAGTACATCGACGACAGCCGAAACATGCCGTTTTTCGCCGCCGTGCGGGAAGGGCAGGCAGTCGGATTCGCGGCGCTGAAGGAAACCAGCCCCTGCGCGGGGGAAATCTACGTCATGGGCGTATTGCCGGAATATCACCGAAGCGGCATCGGGCAGCAGCTGTTTGCGGCGATTCGGGCGGAGGCAATCGCGCGAGGCTATCGGCTGCTGCAGGTCAAAACCGTGCAGACGGGGCATTACGAGGAGTATGACCGCACGAACGCCTTTTACCAGCGCATGGGCTTTCTGCCGCTGGAGTGCCTGCCGACGCTGTGGGATGAATGGAATCCGTGTCAGGTGTATGTGCTGCCGCTGCAAAACTCGTAACTTTTCCTGTCAAAAAGAAGGGATTTCCGCATTCTGTGGCGAATATATAAAAATATCCGCAGAAAAGGAGGCAACGTTATGGCTGATATTGGCAAGACAGTCAAAGAAATCTGGGAACAGAGCATGAAGGCAGTCAACAAGGCGGCGACGAACATCGCGACCAGCACGAAGCAGAAGGTTGATGAGATGAACATCGTCACGCGGCGGAAGGAACTGCAAAACCAGCTTGGTCTGCGGCTGTATGAACTGTGGCAGGCGGGCGAGGACGTGCCGGAGACGCTGAAAGCGACGCTGGAGGAAATGCGCGACCTGGAAGTGAAACTGCAGGAGCTGCGCGAGAGCAAGACCACCGCACCGGAGGACGAGAAGAGCGCCGAGACGCCGGATTCTGCCGCCCACGCGCCTGACACGACGGACGTGAAAGTGCCGCTGGAGGATGACGACGTGCCGACGATTGAGATGCCGGACATCCCCGAAAAACCGGAGCGCCCGATGGATGCGCCAAGTATCCACACGGACGGCGAAACACCCGCTGAGTGACATCTATTTGCACACAAAAACGCCATTCCGACGCATGTTGTTCGGAATGGCGTTTTATACTATTTCCAGATTCAACTGCGCCATCTGCTTGCGCCTTTTTCGTTCTGGCGTCCGCTCACTCCATTTAGCGTAGCG
>PPYE01275468.1_pt1 | contig 25968 bp, 23 predicted proteins | sample 1559881 | NCBI WGS metagenome assembly PPYE01 (sample SAMN08240022, study PRJNA423297) | Human gut metagenome, whole genome shotgun sequencing project. | reverse complement strand
CACGTGCTGTTGCAGGTGAAGCGGGCGTCCCGTTCTTTTCGATTTCGGGCTCGGACTTCGTCGAGATGTTCGTCGGCGTCGGTGCGTCGCGTGTGCGCGACCTCTTCGAGCAAGCGAAAAAGAGCGCGCCGTGCATCGTCTTCATCGACGAGATCGATGCGGTCGGCCGCCAGCGCGGCGCCGGCGTCGGCGGCGGCCATGACGAGCGCGAGCAGACGCTCAACCAGCTTCTCGTCGAGATGGACGGCTTTGCCGCCAATGAAGGCATCATCATCATCGCGGCGACGAACCGTCCCGATATTCTCGATCCCGCACTTCTGCGCCCCGGCCGATTCGATCGTCAGATCGTCGTCGACAAGCCGGACGTGCGCGGCAGGCTCGCGATTCTCAAAGTCCATACGAAGGGCAAGCCAATTGCAGGGGATGTCGACCTCGATATCCTCTCGCGCCGCACGCCTGGATTCACGGGCGCGGATCTCAGCAACCTCGTCAACGAGGCGGCGCTTCTTGCCGCACGCCGAAACAAGAAGCAAATCTTCATGGGCGAGCTCGAGGAAGCAATCGAGCGGGTCATAGCCGGACCGGAGCGCCGCAGCCATGTCATGAGCGATGAGGAAAAGAAACTTACGGCATATCACGAAGGCGGCCATACACTTGTCGGCATGATGCTGGAACACGCCGATCCCGTCCATAAAGTCACGATCATTCCGCGTGGACGCGCAGGCGGCTATACGCTCATGCTCCCGAAGGAAGACCGCAATTACGCGACGCGCTCCGAACTGCTCGACCGGCTCAAGGTCGCGATGGGCGGCCGTGTCGCCGAAGAGGTCGTATTGAAGGAGATCTCGACGGGGGCGTCACAGGACATCCAGCAGGCGTCGCGCATTGTGCGCAGCATGGTCATGCAATACGGCATGAGCGAAGTCTTGGGCCCCGTCTCCTATGGAGAAGGGGCAGAGCATCAGGTGTTCCTCGGACGTGACATCAATCATCAGCGCAACTATTCCGAGGAAGTCGCGAGCGAGATCGATAAGGAAGTGCGCCGCTATATCGAAGAGGCGTACGAGGCATGCCGCAAGATCATCATAGAGAACCGCGACAAACTCGACCTCATCGCACAGGAACTCATCGAACGCGAGACGCTGACGGCGTCCGAGCTGGAAGAGCTCATGACGACGGGCAAGATCCGTGAAAAGGACGAAGATCATGACGACCGTGATGACGAGCCGAAGGATGGCGATCCTGCCGTGACGCCGCTGGCAGCATCGGAGGAGAGCGAGGAACAAGCCGCAGAGGAGGCATCGGAGGAGGAAAAGGTCTCCATCCCTGAGAAAGCGGCTGAGCCGAAGTTCAACGTCACGCATTACGACAAATAGATCGGCATGGAGAGGGGAAACGATGACAGGCGCGGCAAAACTCTTTTCCTCGTTCCTGATGATGAAAAAGATTCGGGATTTTGAGATGAAGGAAATTGGCGACGAGGATCATAGCGTCATTTTTCGTCCGAGCTTGTATTCACGGTGGTCATGGTGGCGCGTGTGATGGCAAGGGAACTGGAACATCACCACGGCGAATTTCTGAAGATCCTTTGGGATGCATAATGGACACGGAAAAAAAACGGCACGACGAGGAAGATCCTCTCGTGCCGCTTTTTTCCCGTGATGATAGCATCGCACACGTGCTGCTGTTATGCGTTTTCCTTGCGGAACTTTTCCATGAAGTCGACGAGCGCCGCGACGCCTTCGTACGGCATGGCGTTGTAGATGGAGGCGCGCATGCCGCCGACACTGCGATGTCCTTTGATGCCGGAAAGACCGTGCGTGAGCGCCTCGGCGACGAATTTCTTTTCGAGGTCTTCGCTTGGCAGGCGGAATGTTGCATTCATGAACGAGCGGCTTCCAGGCTCTGCATGGCCGCGGTAGAAGCCGTCGGAGCGATCGATTGCCTCATAGAGGATTTTCGCTTTCTTCTCATTGCGGCGCGCCATTTCCGTGAGGCCGCCCTGCGCCTTGATCCATGCAGCGACCTTGCCGACCATGTAGATGCAGAAGACAGGCGGCGTGTTGTAGAGCGAGTCCTTCTTGTAGAACGTCGCGTAGCGCAGCATCGTTGGCAGCTTGTCCGCGTTCCTTTCGAGCAGCGATTTCTTTGCGACGACGAGGACGACGCCGGCAGGACCGAGGTTCTTCTGCACGCCCGCGTAAATGAAGTCGAACTTCTTGAAGTCGACAGGGCGTGAGAGCATGTCGGACGACATATCGGCAAAGAGCGGGATGCCGTTCGTCTCAGGCACGTAGTGGTACTCCGTGCCGTAAATCGTGTTGTTGCAGCAGATGTGGAGGTAGGCGGCGTCCGAAGGGATCTGGAGCTCTTCCTGCTGCGGGATGTGCCTGTAGCCGCCTTCTTTGCTCGATGCGGCGATCATGCCGATGCCGAGAAGCGCCGCTTCCTGGTACGCTTTTTCCGAGAAGCTGCCCGAAAGGACGTAGGCACCCTTGTGCGTCCCGGATGCGAAGTTCATCGGGATCATCGCGAACTGCTGGCTCGCACCGCCTTGGCAGAACAGCACCTCGTAGTCGTCGCCGAGCCCCATGAGTTCCTTCATGTCCTTCTTTGCCTGCTGGTGCATGGCGTCGTACTGCGGCGAGCGGTGGCTGATCTCAAGGATCGACATGCCGCTGTGGTGGAAGTTCAGAAACTCTGCCTGCGCTTCCTTGAGTACGTCCAAAGGGAGCGTGGCGGGACCAGGGTTGAAGTTATAGACGCGATCTGCTTCCATGGAAAGACCTCCTAATGCGTGTAAGCGAAAGCTCATAGTTGCGAGCGAATACGTATATTCTAGCGTGAAAGATTTTGAAATGCAAGCAGAAAATACATTTTTACATCAGAGACGTACTTGACGGCGTAAAATGGATGCGCTATAATACGCTTTGTAAAACGAACGCGAGGAAGAGGAAGCGGAGGATGCGTTCCTGAAAGAGAGCCTGCGGCAGGTGCGAGCAGGCAGGAAGATCCGACGTTCCGCCTTGGAGCGGCTGACGATGAGCCAGACGGGTGCGCCCGATACAGCGCCAGGAGAGGTACGTTTTGCGTACCACTTGGGTGGCACCGCGGAGCGAGCGCTTCGTCCCAAATCGGGACGCGGCGCTTTTTTATTTTCAGCTTGGCGATTGGTTCGCGGGCGGAAGCAAAGGAAAGGGAGAGCAACATGAAGGTACTGGCAGCAGACGGCATTTCACCGAAGGGCATTGCGCTTTTGCAGAAGGAATTTGAGGTGGACGTGCGCGACAAGATCTCGGCAGAGGAGCTTCTTTCCATCATTCCCGAATACGACGCATTGCTCGTGCGCTCGGCATCGAAGGTCACGGCAGAGGTCATCGGCCGCGCCGTGAAGCTCAAGATTATCGGGCGCGCAGGCGTCGGCGTCGACAACATCGACATCCCTGCCGCGACGGCGAAGGGAATCATCGTAATAAACTCGCCGGGCGGCAACACGATTGCGGCGACGGAGCACACGATGGCCATGATGCTCGCGCTCTCGCGCAACATCCCCATCGCGAATGAGACGATGCAGAAGGGCGAGTGGAACCGCAAGAAGTACGTCGGCGTCGAGCTGCGCGGCAAGACGCTCGGCGTCATCGGCATGGGGCGCATCGGCGCGGGCGTCGCAAAACGCGCGATGGCATTCGATATGGATGTCATCGCCTACGACCCGTACATCAATGAGGAGCGTGCAAAGTCGCTCGGCGTGACGATTGGAACGCTCGATGATGTCATCGGGAAGGCGGACTTCATCACGGTGCACATGCCGCTGACAAAGGAAACGAAAGGCATGATTTCGCTTGCCGAGATGAAGCGCATGAAAAAAGGCGTCCGCCTCATCAACTGCGCGCGCGGCGGCATCATCGTCGAGGAAGACCTCGCCGAGGCCGTAAAAAGCGGCCTTGTCGCGGGCGCGGCAATCGACGTGTTCACGAGCGAGCCGGTCGGTCTGGGTCATCCGCTCGTCGGCGTTCCGGGCATCATCCTGACGCCGCATCTCGGCGCGTCGACGGTCGAGGCACAGATCGGCGTATCCATCGACGTCGCTGAAGGCGTCCATGCGGCGCTCCATGGCGAGCCGGTCGCGACGGCAGTCAACATGGCGCCTGTATCGCGCGAGGTCATGCGCGTGATTGCGCCGTACCTTACCCTCGCCGAGCGCCTCGGCGGCATGGTCGTCGGCATGGCGGACGGTGCGATTGAGGAAGTCGAGGTCACCTACAAGGGCGAAATCATGGAAGTCAGCACGGGGCTTTTGACGACGGCTGTTGTCAAGGGGATGCTGAACCCCATCTTGGAGGACACGGTCAACTACGTCAACGCGCCGAGCCTCGCGAAAGACCGCGGCATCACCGTCACCGAGCGCAAGCAGAAAGAGTCGAAGCACTATGAGAGCCTCATCTCCGTCCGCATCAAAGCAGGCGGCAAGGAACTCACCGTCGCGGGGACGCTCTTCGGTACGGAAGGGCGCATCGTCCGCATCAATAAGTTCCGCGTCGATGTCGACCCGCACGCACGCCTCCTCGTCTGCCCGCATACCAACCGACCCGGCATCATTGGTGCGGTCGGCACATTGCTCGGCCGTGCGAATATCAACATCTCAGGCATGCAGGTCGGCCGTACGGAAATCGAAGGCACAAACATCATGGTGCTGACCATTGACCATGATATTCCCGGGGATATGCTCGAAAAAGTCAAGGCAATCGATGGGATCTTCGGGGCGAAGCTCGTCAACTTCTATGCAATCTGAGCCTTGGATGTGCTGCCTATGCAGTTTGCCTGCATGGGCATTTTTCTTTGCCAAATGCGAAACCGTGACGATCTTCAGATCGGAAGAGAGGAAGGGGGCACACGTGCCATTCCAGACGGATTCGGTAAGGGAAGGAAAAAGCCCTTGCAGGAGAGAGAATTCTTGCAAGAGCTTTTTTATGGATTCTTCCAAGCCTTGATAGCCGCAAGGCGGTCTTTGAATCGCCCTTCGACGCCTTCTTCTGTGGGGCGGTAGTAGCTGCGTCCGACAAGGGAATCGGGCAGGCACTGCATGCGTGCCATTTTTTCCTTGGTGTTGTGTGCGTAGATGTAGCCCTTTCCGTAGCCGACTTCCTTCATGAGGCGCGTCGGCGCGTTGCGGATATGCATGGGAACGGGTTCGGCAAGCTCCTTCAGCGCGTCAGTCCTTGCTTCGTTGTAGGCGACTTCCATCGCGTTGGACTTCGGCGCGAGCGAGAGGTAAACAACGGCTTCGGTAAGGTGCACATTGCATTCGGGATAGCCGATGAGGTGGCACGCCTGAAAGGCGGCGACGGCAATTTCGAGCGCGTGCGGGTCGGCCAGCCCGACATCCTCACTCGCAAAGCGCGTGACGCGCCGCGCGATGTACATGGGATCCTCGCCTGCCTCAAGCATGCGCGCGAGCCAGTAGACGGCGGCGTCGGGATCGGAGTTCCGCATCGATTTGTGCAGGGCGGAGATGAGGTTGTAGTGCTCTTCCCCCTTCTTGTCATAGAGAAGCGATTTTTTCGAGGTGCACTGTTCGATGGTTTCGGCGGTAACGGTCGTCTTCCCATCCGTCGTATCGCCATTTAGGATTGCCATTTCGAGCACGCCGAGTGCCATGCGCGCATCGCCATTTGCGAAATTCGCGATACGCGCGAGAAGATCCGGCTCGATGGCGATGTCCTGCCCGCCGAAGCCGCGCGGGCTTTTGAGGGCGTTTGCGAGCAGATGCGTGAGATCGCCTTCCGTGAGCGCGTGCAGCACGAATACCTTGCAGCGCGAGAGCAGGGCACTGTTCAGCTCAAACGAAGGATTCTCCGTCGTCGCGCCGATGAGAATGATGCTGCCGTGCTCGACGAAGGGCAGGAAGGCATCCTGCTGCGCCTTGTTGAACCGGTGGATCTCGTCGACGAACACGATGGTGCGCTCGCCGTAGGAACGGTTTTTCTCCGCCTGCTGCATGACGGAACGAATCTCCTTGACGCCGCTCGTGACAGCGGAAAACGTCAGAAAGCTCGCCTTCGTGCGCCCCGCGATAATGCGCGCGAGCGTCGTCTTGCCCGTGCCGGGCGGTCCCCAGAAGATCATGGAGGAGATCCGATCGCTCTCGATGAGGCGGCGCAGGATTTTCCCCTTGCCGAGGAGGTGCTCCTGCCCCACGTATTCCGCAAGCGTCTGCGGGCGCAGCCGCTCCGCGACCGGCGCGGGGACTTCTCCGGCAAACAGGCTCGTTTCCAGATCCAAGGGGCTCACCTCTTTCTTTTGGGCATTCAATCTGCCCCTATTATAGCATACGCTGCAAGCGCCGTGCCTGCGCCAAATGGGGCATAAAGTTTATTCTTAACGGATAGGATCATAAATATGTTTTATACTTCGTGTGCCTTTTCCCGTTCCATTTGGCTTGCGATTGGTTGTCTTCCCCGCGCGCATGGCGGGGCTCACCGCCGTCCTGTTCGTGCTCGGCATCGGCATTTGGGCAGAGCCCCTTTCGGTGTGCCGCAACATCGCCGTATTCCGTTTCATGCGATAAGGAAATCCAATTTTTGCTCCTGCCTGCTTTCGCGGCAGGAGTTTTTTCATCATGCGCGAAACGTATCGAATATAGAGTGAATTCATCCGTACGTTCGCAAGGAGGGACTGCTATGCCGATGTACCGAAAGTCCATGCTCGTCCTGCTCGTGCTCGTGCTTGCTGTGATAGGCGGCATGGTATATGGCTACGAGACGAAAGATGCCGTAGAGCCCCTGGCTGCGGGAACGGCGGAGCAGGGAGAGCCGGCGCGCCTTGCCGTCTACGTGACGGGTGCCGTCAATAAGCCCGGCGTCGTATCGCTCGTGGAGGGCGCACGCATCGCCGACGCCGTGAACGCCTGCGGCGGCCTCTTGCCGACGGCGGACGCAGAGAAGATCAATATGGCGCAGCCCGTGAAGGACGGCGCACAGATTCGCGTGCCCGAAAAGCAGTCGATGCCTGCGCTGCCCGCGGGAAAGAGCGGCACGGATGGGAAAACGGCGGGAAGCGCGGCAGGGCAAAGGGACCGCGTCAATATCAATACGGCGGATGAAAAGGCACTGGACAGCCTGCCGGGCATAGGCCCCGCGATGGCGAAGCGCATCATCGAGTACCGCGAGACGCAGGGCGCATTTCAGAGCATCGAGGATCTACAAAATGTGAAGGGAATCGGCAAAGCGAAATTTGAGAAGATGAAGGACAAAATCTGCATTTAAGCCACAGCATGGCGCAGCTCTCAGGAATGCTGCCGCTCGGTCTTGTGTGCCGTCTCCGCCAAAGCTTCCACATGCCCTGCCAATGCGGCGAACGGGGCGAATTGTGCCGCGCGCTTTTCGCGCGGCATGGGGGGATGCGCCTTGGAAATGGGACGCGGCATGTGCAGGATATCGCCGTAGCGGCTTTGGACCTCGGCTTCTTTCATGCGCGATGCCCTCCGATCTGATTGTTTCGCGCGATGGCAGTCGCGCCTTCCTGTAGGCTGGCCGCGCGCAGGAGCGCGTTCTTTCCGTATTTGTGTTTCACGGACAGGATTGCTTCCTGCATGGATTTTTCGCGGCGCTTGTCCGATTCGCTTTTGGCGTCTGCACTCGTCTTGTCCATGAGCCCTGCGAAGAGATTGATCGCGTATGGGTCGCCTTTTTCGCATGCCGAACGTTCCCTTTGGACGTGGCTTGCCGTGACGGTGATGCGGTGGACGAGCAGTCCGGGATTCGCGATGCGGATGAAAAGCGCCATGGTGCGTGCGGTGATTTCGCGCGATGAGGCGGTGCAGCGCGTGAAGGACTCACTGCCGTGCGCCGCCTTGGGAACGGTGCGCCCGTAATGGTCGGTATGCGTCGCGCCGTCGTAGCCGCCGTTTGCCAAGCTTTCCCTGCTGTAGCCGATGGTGAGCGTGATTTGATCGGTGACGAGCCGTTTTTCGACGAGGTCGAGCGCGAGCTGCTCTGCCATTTCGCGCACGACGATGCGTGCCTTGTCAAAGGAGTAGGGGGACTGGAGCACTTGCCCGGCACCCATGCTGTGCGCTTTTGGCTCGTATGCCTTGATGTCTGCCATCGTGCAGGGTTCATATCCCCACGCATGGTCGATGAGAAGCTCGGCATTGACGCCGAAGAGGCGGTAGAGCAGGTCTTCGTTATGGTAGTCCCTTGCCGTGCCGAGCGAGCAGCGCGCGATGTCGCCCATTGTAAGGAGCCCATGCGCAATGAGTTTTTTGGCATACCCTCGGCCGACGCGCCAGAAATCGGTGAGCGGACGATGCGCCCAAAGCTGCTCCCGATAGCGTCTTTCATCGAGTTCGGCGATGCGGACGCCATCGCGGTCGGGCGCCATGTGCTTTGCCACGATGTCCATTGCGATCTTGGCGAGGTAGGGATTCGTTCCGATTCCGGCTGTCGCCGTGATGCCCGTCTCGCGCAGGATCGCGCGTATCATGCGGAGTGCGAGCGCATGCGGCGTTGCATGATGCATGAGGAGGTAGTCTGTCACGTCGATGAATACCTCGTCGATGGAGTAGACGTGGATGTCTTCGGGTGCGACGTAGCGCAGGTAGACCGCATAAATGCGCGCGCTGTAGTCGATGTAGAGCGCCATGCGCGGCACGGCGATGATATAGCTTGCGGCGAGGCTGGGATTTTGGGTGAGCTCCGCCTTGTCCGTGGATTCCCCGACGAGCCTGTGGTGCGGCGCACGAAGCGCCCGTCCGCGATTGACCTCGCGCATGCGCTGGATGACTTCAAAGAGGCGCGGGCGCCCGGGCACGCCGCATTCCTTGAGTGCGGGCGATACGGCAAGGCAGATCGTCTTTTCCGAGCGGCTTTTGTCGGCGACGACGAGATTCGTGCCGAGCGGGTCGAGCCCGCGCTCGTGGCACTCGACAGAGGCGTAAAATGACTTTAGGTCAATGGCGAGATAGGCACGTGGGATCATCGCAATCCAGGCTCCCTTCAGAATATATGTTCGCCAATATTGTATCATGTGATGTACGAGAAGGCAAGACCGTGTAATTTTTCTGCTGGGAAGGGTTTTTCGGCAAAAGCGCGAATACGTTTATATACGCGAATCGGCAAACCGTAGAATGCAACCCTTGGAGATGCTTTTTTGGAGATGATTTTTTGATCCCATTTCTCCGCCATCTTTCCTCGTTTCAAATTATCACGCTCAGCTTTATTGTCCTTATCGGATGCGGGACGGGACTTCTCATGCTCCCCATTGCGACGCAGGCGCGTATTTCCACAGATGTTCTTTCTGCGCTCTTTACCGCGGTCTCTGCCTCCTGCGTGACAGGGCTTGTCGTGGTGGATACAGCGAGCCATTGGTCGCTTTTCGGACAGGCCGTTATCCTCTTGCTTATCCAGATCGGTGGGCTCGGTGTCATCACCATGGCCGTTGCCATCACAGTCGCTTCGGGACAGAAGGTTGGACTCATGCAGCGAAGTACGATGCAGGACGCCCTTTCCCTGCACCAGCTCGGCGGAATCGTACGCCTGCTGCGTTTTGTGCTCACGTTTGCAGCAGGCATCGAGCTATGCGGCACACTCCTGCTTTTCCCTGTCTTTTTTCAAGACTTCGGCGCTCTTGACGGGCTTTGGATGGCGCTTTTCCACGCCGTCTCCGCTTTCTGCAATGCAGGCTTTGACCTCATGGGAACCAAAGGCGGCGGATCCCTCATGGCATACGTCGCCAATCCTTGGGTGAATGTCGTCATCATGGCGCTTATCGTTAGCGGCGGACTTGGCTTCCTGACCTGGGCAGACCTGCACCAAAACGGGCTCCGTATTCGCCGATGGCGATTCCAGACAAAAGCCATCTTGTCGATGACCGCTTTCCTCATCCTTTTCCCTGCCATTATCTTCTATTTCGGCGACATGGGATTCCTTGCGGACGGGCGCGGGCTTGCCGCAGTTTTTCAAGCCGTCACGGCACGCACGGCGGGCTTCAATACGATCCATATTGAAGATATGACGGAAGCCGGCAAGTGCATGATGGTGCTCCTCATGTTCACGGGCGGTGCACCGGGGTCGACGGCGGGCGGCATCAAGACGACTACGGCATTCACACTCCTGGTCACGGCGCTATCCATACTACGCTATCGACTGGATATCGAATGCTTTTCGCGGCGCATCTCGCTCGAGACGCTGCAAGAAGCCGTTGCCATCTTTCTCCTGTACGCCATGCTGCTCTTTTCCAGCAGCATCTTCTTCTCGTACTTTGACGGTGCAGGGATGCTCGACAGTCTTGTTGAAACGTCTTCAGCATTGGGTACGGTCGGACTCTCCATAGGGCTGACGGAACGGCTTTCCACTCCGTCGAAGTGCCTTTTGATGTTTCTCATGTACTTTGGCCGCGTCGGTGCGCTGACACTCGTCTATGCCTTGCACAGCAAAAAATCGCATTTGGCAAGGCGAATGCCGGAAGGAAAGCTTACCATCGGCTGACCGGACACTATGATTTGCATACGGCAGAGAGGTCTCTTATGAAATCCGTTCTTCTCATCGGACTGGGACGCTATGGACGCCACGTCGCCCGTAAACTTTGCGAACAGGGAAACGAAGTCTTGGCAGTCGACAAGAATGAAGAACTCGTCAACCAAGTTCTTTCCTTTGTGACAAACGCGCTCATCGCCGACAGTACCGATCAAAACTTTCTCGCCTCCCTAGGCGTTCGTAACTTTGATGTGGCCATCGTAGCCATTGGCGACGACTTTCAGAGCTCGCTCGAAACGACGCTCCAATTAAAGGAACTCGGTGCGCGCCAAATTGTCGCAAGGGCTGCCAGCAGCATCCATGAAAAAATTCTTTTCAAGAGCGGTGCCGATGAGGTTGTCTACCCGGAAAAACAACTTGCTCTGTGGACGGCAATGCGCTATGGGAGCGATCATCTGCTCGACTACTTTGCCCTGAGCAGCCACTACGGTGTCTATGAGGTAACGATGCCGATCGATTGGGCAGGACATACCGTCGGTGAGCTCGACATCCGCCGCAACTACCATGTCAACGTCCTTGGCGTACGCCTCGGTGGGCACTTGACGGTTGACATTACGCCGAAAACCAAGCTGCAGGAGGGGGACACCGTCTTGATTCTTGGAAAACACGATAACATTGAAGCGATCATCGGGAAATTTTGACCATTTACGCAGCGCCTTTCGCCTGCATCCAAGCAGGATAGCAGGATAGCAGGATGCATTCTATGAATTTATGCGGTATTTGCGTGATGAAGATGGATTCCATTTGTGAGGAGGATTTGTATGAGCACGAAACTGACGGAGCTTCTCGGGATCGAATATCCGATCCTGCAGGGCGGCATGGCTTGGATATCGGATGCGGCGCTCGCATCGGCGGTATCGAATGCAGGCGGCGCGGGCATCGTCTCGACGGGCGGGCGCACGACGGCGTACACGCGTGATGAGATTCGCCGCTGCCGCACGCTCACCGAGAAGCCGTTCGGCGTCAATGTCATGCTGATGGCGCCAAATAAGGACGAGATCGTTGCCGTTATCTGTGAGGAGAAGCCGGCGTTTGTCACGCTCGGTGCGGGCAATCCCGTTCCGTATTTTGAGACGCTCCATGCGGCGGGCATCAAAGTCATTCCCGTCGTGCCGAATGTCAAGCTCGCGAAGCGCGTCGAGGCAAAGGGGGCGGATGCGATCGTCGTGGAGGGCATGGAGGCGGGCGGCCATATCGGCTCGATCTGCACGATGCCGCTGATGACGCAGGTCATTCCGGAGGTCTCGATTCCCGTCGTCATGGCGGGTGGGTTTGCCGACGGCAGAGGGCTTGCCGCTGCGCTTACGATGGGTGCCGCAGGCGTGCAGATGGGCACGCGGTTCCTGGTCGCCGAGGAGTGTCCCGTCCATCCGAACGTCAAGCAGAAACTCATCGAGGCGGTCGATACGGACAGCATTGTGACAGGCGCGACGATCGGTGGGGCAGTGCGCGGCCTGCGCAACAAGTTCGCCGAGGAATTCGTCGCGCTTGAGTACTCGGGCAAGGCGACGAAGGAAGAGCTTCTCGAAAAAGCGACGGGCACGAACAAGCTCGCCGCCGTCGACGGCGACACGGAAAACGGCATGATGCAGGCGGGACAGAGCCTGATGCCGCTTACGAAAATCGAGCCGGTGAAAGCGATCCTCGAAGGGATTGTAAACGAGGCGCGCGAGACGCTTCGTGCAGCAGCGCGGATTTCGCTCTAGGGAGCGCGGATCGAACTCGTCTAGAGGGGAGGCGCGCGAAATGGAGCAGGGACAGCATCCCAAATGCTTTGCCGCAGGGCTTCTCCTGGTGCTCGCACTCGGCATTTACGCGGCGCACGCCGCATTTTTTCCTGTGATGCCGCTTTGCATCGTCCTAGGCATTCTCTTTCTTTTGAGCACGTTCCTTGCGTGGCGCAGCAGCAGGTGGACCTTTCTGTCCTTTCTGCTGCTCTTTTTTGTGCTCGGCATCGTGCGCGGCGCGATGGGGTTCTCACTGCCCGCAAATGATATTTCGCACATTCCAGGAAGCGATGTAAAGGTGCGCGGCATCCTGCGGGAAGCGCCGCAGGAGAGCATGAACGGGCGAGGCGAGGCGCGGTCGCGCTATCGCATCGAGGTCACGGAGGTGAAGCGTCCGCGCGACGAGGATTGGCAGACGGCATCGGGCGGGCTGCGAATCTATGCACAGGGCGCAGCACAGGAGGCGCAGATCGGCGACAGGGTCACAGCGTCGGGAAATCTGCGCCTGCCGCACAGCTATCGCAATGAAGGGCAGATCGATACGGTGCTGCTGCTTCGCGCAGACGGCATCACGGCATCGCTCATGGCAAAGGCGTCGCAGGTGAAAATCGAATCGCGCGATGCAGGGTGGCGCGATGCCGTGCTTCGCATCGGCACACGCCTTCGGGCGCATTACTTCGAGACGATGCAAAAAAGCATGGCACGTCCCGATGCAGCAGCGCTGTTTGCCATGCTTTTCGGCGGCTACGATGGGATCAAAGAGTCGCTCGTCGATTCCTTTGTGACGACGGGACTCGTCCATATCCTTTCCGTTTCAGGCTCGCACGTCAGCTTGCTCGCAGCGACGATTGCATGGCTTGGACTCCTGCTTCGCCTGCCGCGCCTGCTTACGGCAGGACTCGTGCTGCTCGCCGTCGCCTTCTACGTTATCCTTGCCGGCTGCGTGCCGCCTGCCGTTCGGTCGGGAGTCATGGGCGGGCTCGCCTTTATTGCTCTTGCCATGGATCGAGAGCATGAGGGACAGTACATCATGCTTTTGACGGGCATGCTTATGCTTGCCGCATCGCCGTTGTTGCTCTTTCATATCAGCTTTCAGCTATCCTTTGCAGCGACGGCGGGACTCCTTTTCCTCGCGCCCGTTTTCCGCACATGGATGAAGGCGCACGGCCTGCCGAACTTCGCTGCGGCAGGTCTCTCGATCACGCTCGCCGCCCAGCTTGCGACACTGCCGCTGCTCGCCTATTACTTTGGGCGCGTGTCGCTCGTTGCGTTCCTCGCCAATCTTATCCTCGTGCCGCCCGTGGAGCTGCTCATCGTCATCGCGCTCTTCGGCGGCATGGCGGCGCTCGCCCTGCCGATCCTTGGGCAGCTCGTGTTCGCCCTGCTCGGTCTTTTGCTTGGGTTCGTCTACGAATTGGCACGGAAGCTTTCTGGAATGCCGCTTGCGATGGTCGGCGTATCCGCGATGGGAGCAGGAAAGACGGCGTGCTATTACCTCGCGTTGTCTTTCCTGCTCTTTCCCGATTGCCTGAGGAATAGGCTTCGAGAATATGCGAGTCTTTTCCATAGACGGGAAGTATGCGTTATTGCATCCGTATCGCTGCTCCTGCTCTTATTGCATGCTGTCCTTGCGCCGAAAACGATGGAGGTGCATTTCCTCGATGTTCATCAAGGCGACGCATGCCTCATCAAGACGCCGCATGGACATGCCTTTTTTATCGATACGGGCGGTACGCGCGATGGAGCATACGACGTGGGCAAGCAGATCGACGTGCCGTATCTTCGCCGGAATGGCATTCGTTCGCTCGATGCGATCTTTCTCTCGCACGCGCATGAAGATCATGCGGCAGGTGCGGGCGGTATCCTGCGTGAATTGCCAGTATATCATGTTTATACTGCATCAGAAGGAAGAAATGTGTATGCGAAAAGCATGGGGATGTCTATCGCAGATCCGCTTTTGGATACGCTGACGCCACTTTGCACAGGGGAACGCTTTGCGATTGATGGCGTGACGGTAGACGTGCTCTTTGCACCCGCTGCGGCACAGATGAACGGAAGCGGGAATGAAGCGTGTGATGTGCTTCGCGTAAGCTACGGGGATGTTTCGATCCTATTTACGGGCGATATGGAAGAGCCGGAAGAGCACGATCTGCTCGCGCATGGAATCGATCCGGCGAGTACCGTCCTGAAGGTCGGCCATCACGGTGCGGCGACCTCGACAAGCGGGGCATTCCTTCGCGCTGTCGCGCCGAAGCTTGCCGTCATCTCGGTCGGCGCGGACAACACGTATGGGCATCCTGCCCCCGCTGTGCTCGCGCGGCTGGAAGCGCAGGGCGCTTCCGTCCTGCGCACGGATGAGCAGGGTGCGGTCATTCTCACGACGGACGGAAAGGGCGTCCAAGCGAAAACGTATATTGGCGCCACCGTTCCGTAGAAGCAGCAGGCAATGCCAGATATCGCAATCAACCGCATTCGATAGGGATAAAATGTTCTAAGAGAGAGTACGCAAAAGACCGTTCTTGCGGTATAATGCGGTATAATAAAAAATATATTGCAGCGCGCAAGTGGTTGGACAGAAACGCCAACAGAAACGGCAAAGGAGGGCTTCGATGATGAAAGCAGGACAAGTGACAGTGACACTCAGCAATGGCGTGCGGATGCCGATGGAAGGGTTCGGCGTGTATCAGATCGCGGATCCGGCAGAGTGCGCGCAGATGACGGAAGCGGCGATTCGCTGCGGGTATCGCCTCATCGATACGGCGGCGTTTTACGGCAACGAAGAATCGGTCGGCGCGGCGATTCGCACGGCGGGGGTGCCGCGTGAGGAACTGTTTGTCACGACGAAGCTCTGGGTTCAGGATATGAGCTACGAAAATGCGGGCAAGGCGTTCGAGACATCGCGCGAAAAGCTTGGGCTCGATTCCATCGACCTCTACCTCATCCATCAGCCGTTCGGCGATTTCTTCAGTGCATGGCGGCGGCTTGAAGAACTTTACCATGAGGGAAAGGTGCGCGCCATCGGCGTATCAAACTTTTTTCCCGCACAGCTCGCCAATTTCTGTGAGACGGTTGCCGTCAAGCCCATGGTCAATCAAGTCGAGCTGCATCCGTTCTTCTGCCAGGAAGCGGCGCTTGCGACGATGCAATATTACGGTGTTGCACCGCAGGCTTGGGCGCCGCTTGCGCGCGGCAAGCGCGGCATCTTCGTGCATCCCGTCCTGACGAAGATCGGAGCGCGCTACGGCAAGACCGCAGCACAGGTCGCACTGCGCTGGAATGTGCAGCGCGGGGTCTCCATCATTCCGAAGTCCGCAAACGAGGAGCGCATGGCGCAAAACCTTGCCATTTGGGACTTCCAGTTGACGGATGTCGAGATGGCGGCGATTTCACAGCTGGATATCGGACACAGCGAGATATCGTTCCATGACGATCCCGCCTACGTGCGGCGCATGCATGCGCGAAAAATACACGACTGACCCATGCGCAATCATGCCATAGGATAAACGAAAGCCACTCAAAAGCAAGCACGGCGCTTCTTTTTGAGTGGCTCTTTCTATACGACGCGTTCACGCGGACGTTCCTGCGTGAGCTGCATTGCGTCTTGTTGGTGCGCTCGGGCAGAGTCGAACTGCCGCTTTCGGCTCCGGAGGCCAACGTCCTATCCACTGGACTACGAGCGCATAGGGAAAGTATACTATAGCCTGCAACCGGCGTCAAGATTCTTTTGCCGGCGTATGCTTGCGCGCGATCCGAAATGCAGCGGTGCCCAAGATGCCGGAGACGATGGATGCAAAGAGGATGCTGATCTTCGCTTGGGCGAGCATGGCTGCGTTGTCAAAGGCGAGAGAGGCGATGAAGATCGACATGGTGAAGCCGATGCCGCCAAGCATGCCGGTTGAGACGATTTGGGCCTTTGGCGCGCTGCCGGGGAGAGCGGCGCCAAAGAGCTTGTTCAAAACGAAGACGGAGCCTGCGATGCCGATGGGCTTGCCGAGACAGAGACCGATGAAGATGCCGAGAAAGATCGGCGAGGCGAGGTCGAACGAGGCGAAGGAAATTGCGACGCCCGCATTGGCGAGCGCGAAGACCGGCATGATGAAGTATGCCGACCACGGCTCGAGCTGATGCTCAAGCTGATGGAGCAGGGAGTCATCGGGATCCTCGGCAATCGGAATCGCGATTCCTAGGAGCACGCCGGCGATCGTCGGATGGATGCCCGCATGGAAGAATGCGAGCCATGCAGTGCCGCCTGCGAGCAGGTAGGCACCCATCGAGCGTACGTCGTAGCGTCCGAGAACGAATGCGGCGGCGAGTGCGAGAATGCCGATGAAGAGCCAAGAGAAGCTCAATGCCGATGTGTAAAAGAGCGCGATGACGATGATCGCGCCGAGATCGTCGACGATGGCGAGCGCCGTCAGAAAGACGACGAGACCCAAAGGAGCGGAACGCGCCGCCATTGTCATGACGCCTAGCGCAAAGGCAATATCCGTCGCCATCGGGATGCCCCAGCCGACAGCCGATGGCGTGCCGCAGTTGATCGCGGTGTATAGGAGCGCAGGCACGATGATGCCGCCGAGCGCTGCCGTGACGGGAAGCAGCGCAGCGCTTTTCGTGCGCAGCTCGCCGTATCGGAATTCGCGCTTGATCTCAAGTCCGATCGCGAAGAAGAAAACGCCCATGAGGCCGTCGTTGATCCAGTGCAGCAGCCCAAGCTCAAGGCGGAAGTCGCCGACACGCACGGCGATCGGCGTATGCAGGATGTGCTCATAGGAAGCCGCGAGCGGTGAATTTGCGAGGAGGATCGCAAGCACCGTGCAGAGGAGCAGCAGGATGCCGCTGCTCGATTCCCAGCGCAGGAACGTCTGAAATGGTTCGATAAAAAAGCGCAGTTTTTTTCGCATGAAATCGGGAGATCCTTTCGATTAAAGTCTACTGCTAAAGTCTACTATAAGGCGATTGCAGCAGTCAAGCGCATCATCCGAAGGTATTTCTTGCGGGAATGCGGGCAGGAATGGTATAATGCGTTTATCGCATTATACTACGGAAAGGAACGAAACTATGGCGAAGAAGAACATTCGCAATTTCTCCATCATTGCCCATATCGACCATGGCAAATCGACGATTGCGGATCGTCTCATTGAATACACGGGAACGCTCAGCGAGCGTGAGATGGAGGCGCAAGTCCTAGACAACATGGAGCTGGAGCGCGAGCGCGGCATCACGATCAAGGCACAGACCGTGCGCCTCGATTACAAGGGCAAGGACGGGCAGATGTACGAGCTCAACCTCATCGACACGCCGGGGCACGTCGACTTTACCTATGAGGTCTCGCGCAGCCTCGCCGCATGCGAAGGCGCATTGCTCGTCGTCGACGCAGCGCAGGGCGTCGAGGCGCAGACGCTTGCGAATGTCTACATGGCGATGGAGCACAACCTCGAAATCGTGCCCGTCATCAACAAGATCGACCTGCCGAGTGCGGATCCCGAACGCGTCAAGCATGAGATCGAGGAGACGATCGGGCTCGACACATCGATTGCCGTCCTCGCGTCGGCGAAGACGGGCATCGGCATCGAAGCGATACTCGATTCGATCGTCGACTACATCCCTGCGCCTGAGGGGGACGAGCATGCGCCGCTCAAAGCACTTATTTTTGATTCGTTCTTTGATTCCTACAAGGGCGTCATCGCACATGTCCGCATCGTTGACGGACATATTGAAACAGGCATGAAGCTCAAGATGATGGCGACGGGCAAGGTCTTCGAGGTCACGGATGTCGGATGCTTCAAGCCGCAGCCTAAGGACATCGGCCATCTCGGTGTCGGCGAAGTCGGCTTCGTCGCAGGTTCGCTGAAAGACGTGCGCGACGTGCGCGTCGGCGATACGATCACCTTGGCAGAAAATCCTGCTGCCGAAGCGCTCCCTGGCTATCGCGGCGTCAATCCAATGGTCTACTGCGGGCTTTACCCCGTCGAGAGCGCGGATTACGACAACCTGAAAGACGCGCTTGAGAAAATGCAGGTCAACGATGCGGCGCTCGTTTTCGAACCGGAGACGTCTGTTGCGCTCGGCTTCGGATTCCGCTGCGGATTCCTTGGACTCCTGCACATGGACGTCATCCAGGAACGCCTTGAGCGCGAGTACAACTTGAAGCTCATCACGACGGCGCCGTCCGTCATATACCACGTCTACAAGACGGACGGTACGATGGTCGAGGTCAGCAACCCGGCGGAGCTTCCGCCCAAGACGAGGATCGATCACATCGAAGAGCCGTACGTCAAGGCGACGGTCATCGTGCCGAGCGATTTCGTCGGCGCCGTCATGGAGATTTCGCAGGAGAAGCGCGGCGAATTCAAGGGCATGGACTACATCGACACGAACCGCGTGCTGCTCACGTATCATATTCCGCTCAATGAAATCATATTCGACTATTTCGACCGCCTGAAGAGCGCGACGCGCGGGTACGCTTCGCTCGACTACGAACTCGCAAGCTATCAGACTTCGCGCCTCGTCAAGGTCGATATCCTCCTGAACGGGGAACCCGTCGACGCACTCTCGACGATCGTGCACAGCGACCGCGCACAGGCACGCGGGCGCCAGCTCGCAGCGAAGCTCAAGGAGCTCATCCCGCAGCAGATGTTCGAGATTCCCATTCAGGCGGCGATCGGCAGCAAGGTCATCGCGCGCGAGAATGTCCGCGCGCGTCGCAAGGACGTCCTAGCGAAGTGCTACGGCGGCGATATTTCGCGCAAGCGCAAGCTGCTCGAAAAGCAGAAGGAAGGCAAAAAGCGCATGAAGGCGGTCGGCAGCGTCGAGATTCCGCAGGAGGCGTTCATGGCCATCCTCAAAATCGACTGATGGCGAGCCCGTCGAAAGGGGGAGGCGCAATCCCAAAGCGATGGGGCGTCTACGTCCACATCCCGTTTTGCCGTCAGAAATGCTTTTACTGCGATTTCGCGTCATTCGCAGGGCGCGAGCGCGATGAAGCGCCGTATATCCGCGCACTGTGCGGTGAGCTTCGGCGTGAGGGCGCGCTTTATCGCAGTCGGTGGGGGGCGCCCGCGACCGTTTACATCGGCGGCGGCACGCCGAGCGTCCTGCCGCTCCACTTGATGGAAGAGCTTCTCGTAAATTTGCGGGAAGTTCTTTTTATGGACGACCCATCCGCGATGGAGGCCGTCGAGTTTACCATCGAGTGCAATCCTGGCACGGTGAGCGAAGCGGGATTTCGCCTCATGCGGCAAGGCGGCGTCAATCGCCTTTCCTTTGGCGTGCAGACGTTTGATGATGCCCTCCTGGAATCTATCGGGCGCATCCATACGGCGCGCGATGCGCGGCAGGGCATCGAATGGGCGCGGGCGGCAGGCTTTCGAAATATCAGCATGGATCTCATCTACGGCCTTCCGACGCAGACGCTTGCGGGCTTTCGGCGGGACATGGAGCAGATGGTCGCGCTCGTGCCCGCGCATATTTCCGTCTACGGCCTGCAAGTCGAAAGCGGCACCGTTTTTGCGCGGTGGCAGGAGGAGGGAAAGCTCCTGCTGCCGGATGAAGCGGAGTGCGAGGCCATGTACGACCTCATGGCCTCGCGCCTGCCTGCGAAAGGGTACGAGCGATACGAGATCTCGAACTTCGCAAAAGCGGGCTGCGAGAGCCGCCATAACCTCTCGTATTGGCAGGACGTTCCCTATCTCGGGCTGGGCGCAGCGGCGCATTCGTACCTCGATGGGCAGCGCTACGGCAATGCGGAGCAGATCGAAGCCTACCTCGACGGCGCGGCGGACGGCTCGGCACGCCGGGAGGAAGAGCCTGCGACGCGCGAGATCCAGATGGAAGAGTTCGCCTTTCTCGCCCTGCGCACGTCGCAAGGCATCGAAAAGGAGCGCTTCCAAAAGAAATTCGGCGCGACGCTCGACGCAGTCTACGCCGAAGCGATCCATGCGATGAAAAAAAAAGGATTGCTGCACGAAAGCAAGACGCACGTCACGCTTACGCCTCGTGGCATGAAATACGGCAATCTCGTCTTTGCGGCATTTTTGCTTTAAGCGGGCACACGAGACATAGAACGTTTTGCATGCGATTGTATTTTAGTCACAGAAAACGCAGGCGCAAGCGCGTATCCTAAAGGATGGGGAGGGATGAACATGAACAAAATTCAAATCAAGCGCGTCTATGCAGCCCCCGAAGAGTCGGACGGCGTGCGCGTCCTTTGCGACCGTCTTTGGCCGCGCGGCGTCAAGAAGGACGCCCTGAAGTACGACGTCTGGGCGAAAGAAATCACGCCGTCGTCAGAGATCCGCAAGCTTTGGCATCACGGCGAGATGCCGTACGAAGGGTTCTCGGAGGCGTACATCGAGGAGCTCGACGCGAGCGACGGTGCAGCGGCATTCGTGAAAAAGTGCAGGGGCTGGCTCGCCGATCGGAACGTCACATTGCTCTACGGCGCGAAGAATGAGCAGGAAAATCACGCGCTCGTCCTACAGGCGTGGCTCGGCCGCAAGGTCAAGGAATAAAACGCTGGGCAATGGATGGACTGGGAAAGGAAAGAAAGGAAAGGCGACATGAAGAAAATTACGATGATTCAAATGGAAGGCTGCCCTTACTGCAGGAATGCGCTTCGCGCAATCGAGGCGCTGCGCGCCGAGAACGCGCAGTACGCCGCGGTCGAGATCGAGCACATCGACGAGAATGGGACGCCGGAAAAGACGAAGCCGTTTGCTGGACAGTATTATTACGTGCCGAGCCTTTTTGTGGGCGGCGAGAAGATTTACGAAGCGCAGCCCGGACACGATTACGCTACGGTCAAGGCGGGCGTCGGGAAAGCGTTTGCTGCGGCGATTGCCTGAAGCCAGTTTTTCGGAGGAGCATTTATTTTGAGCATGAAGGTCAAGCTGCTGGAGTATACGCCGGAGCCGGAGCGCGTCGTCGCGATGGCGGCGCGTCTCTGCTACTCGGCGATTGGGGCAGAGGAACTCGCGGAGCGGCTCAGTGAGGAAAAAGTGCGCGAGATGGTGCGCAAGATGGTGAAGCTCGGTCATGCCTCAACGATCGAGCACGTTTCGTTTACATTCGGCATCGAAGGCGTGAGCCGCGTGCTCACGCATCAGCTCGTGCGCCACCGCATCGCCTCGTACGATCAGCAGTCGCAGCGATACGTCGCGTCGCATGGGTTCCAGTACATCACGCCGCCGACCATCGCAGGGAATCCCGCCGCGAGCGAAAAGTTCACGGCGCTCATGGAGGAGATTCGCCGCGCCTACGATGCGCTTACAGAGCTTGGCGTGCCGAAGGAGGATGCGCGCTACGTCCTCGCCAATGCCGCCGAGACGAAGATCCTCGTGACGATGAACGCACGGTCCCTGCTGCATTTCTTCAACCTTCGCTGCTGCAACCGCGCTCAGTGGGAGATTCGCGATATGGCATACAGGATGCTCGCCGAGGTCAAGCGGGTCGCGCCGACGCTCTTTCGCAACGCGGGTGCGAGCTGCGTCAACACGGGACGCTGTCCCGAGGGCGATATGACGTGCGGAAAGTTTGCCGAGATGATGAAGCTGCGCGAGAAGGATTGACGAATCAGGATGGATGCGAGAAAGCGGCGCGCGAAACTGACGCGCGGAGAACGAAATGCGCTTCCCGACGATGTGCTCATCGGGCGAAATGCCGTTGCGGAAGCATTGAAAGCAGGGCGCTCCATCAATCGCCTGCTCCTTGCGGGCGGCGACAGGGATGGATCGGTTGCGGAGATTCGCGCGCTCGCAAAGGAGCGCGGCGCTATCTGCCAAACGGTCGAGCGTGCGAAAATCGAGGCGATTGCGGGTGGCCTTCGCCATCAAGGCGTACTCGCCTACGTCGCGCCCGTCGCTTACGCGGAGCTTGACGATATCCTCGCAGCGGCGGAGGAAAAGGGCGAGCCGCCGTTTCTCCTGCTCCTCGACGAGCTCGAGGATCCGCATAATCTCGGCGCGCTCCTGCGCACGGCGGATGCGACGGGCGTGCACGGCGTGCTCATTCCAAAGCGGCGAAGCGTGCCGCTCACGGCGACGGTCGCGAAGACGTCGGCCGGCGCGGTCGAGTATGTGCCTGTCGCGCGCGTCGGCAACGTCGCGCAGACCCTCAAAATGCTAAAGGAAAAGGGCTTTTGGGTCGCGGGGGCGGATATGGACGCTCCAGCGACGTGCTGGGAAGCCGACCTCACGGGTGCGCTCGTCCTCGTCGTCGGCAGCGAGGGGCATGGCATGAGCCGCCTCACGCGGGAGCTCTGCGACTTTGTCGTGCGCATGCCGATGGTCGGCAGGATCAACTCGCTCAACGCCTCGGTCGCAGGCTCGATTCTCCTCTACGAGTCCATGCGGCAGCGTCTTGCGAAGAAGGCATAGCATGGCGAAGAAAAAGAGGGAATGCTACATTCTCGATGGATATAACATCATCCACGCATGGCCGGAACTCAGGAAGCGGAGCGGGAACCTTGCGGAAGCACGCCTCGCACTCGTGCATGAGATGGCGGAGTACGGTGCGTTTGAGTCCTTTGACATGATGATCGTATTCGATGCGATGTTCACGGAAGACGAGGGACACGAGGAGATGGTCAATGCGCATACGCATGTGATTTACACGAGGGCGGGCGAGACGGCGGACAGCCGCATCGAGCGGCTCGCCTACGACCTCGTGCGGGCGGGGCGCGAGGTGCACGTCGTCACGTCGGACGGGGCGGAACAGAGCGTCATCCTCGGTGCGGGTGCGTATCGGATTCCCGCGCCTGCATTTCGGAAGACCGTCCGCCGGACGCAGGAGCAGCTGCGGCGCGAATTCGTCGGAAAGACGGCTGCGACGCCGACGGTCGCGCGCCTTGACGTATCGGAGCGACTCGACGCCGCGACGGCAGCAAGGCTCGATGCGCTCCGCAAGGAGAAGGACTAAAGTGGTGCTGTCTTGACGTGCCTTTTTAAGAAGAGTATAATGCTTGAAGTAATGCAGGGACCAAGGGACTCAGCAGAGGGGGCAGCAATGGAAGCAGATCCGAATGTAGGCACGATGGACGATTTGTACCGTGCCTATGAAAATCTTACGGATGAGGAAATTCTGCTGATTATCCGCGAAACGAATGACAGGCTGGCGCTCGATTACCTCATCGGAAAGTATCGGACGTTTGTCCGTGCAAAGGCGCGGTCGTACTTTCTGATCGGCGCGGATCGCGAGGACATCATTCAAGAAGGAATGATTGGCTTTTACAAGGCGATCCGCGATTTCCGCAAGGACAAGCTGTCCTCTTTCCGCGCGTTTGCAGAGCTGTGCGTGACGCGTCAGATCATCACGGCGATCAAGACGGCGACGCGGCAGAAACATATCCCGCTCAACACGTATGTATCGCTCAACAAGCCGATTTACGACGAGGACTCCGACCGCACGCTCCTCGATGTCATCTCGGGCATCAAGGTCGCCGATCCGGAGGAACTCGTCATCAGCCAAGAGGAGTTTCTCGATATTGAGAGAAAGATGGAAGAGATTCTCTCCGACCTCGAATGGAAAGTGCTCATGAGCTATCTCGATGGCAAGTCGTACCAAGAGATTGCCGAGAACCTCGACCGCCATGTGAAGTCGATCGACAATGCGCTTCAGCGCGTCAAGCGCAAGCTCGAAAAATACATGGAAAACCGCACGGACGACCTCGACCTCTCGACGATATACCGCGGACTGTCCTCCATCAATCGCCGCCTGCGCGGCGTCGTGGATGACGACGGCATGAAGCACTAAGCGGAAAAGGCCTCCCAACGCCATTTGGGAGGCCTTTTCGTGTATCGGGCCGAAACACCGTTGCGTGCGGGATCAAAAAGACGAGGGCGAACAGCAGGTCCCGCCTGCCAACCAGGACGAAAAGGCGGAAGCAGATGCATCGAAGGCGTAATTCGGCGCAAGCAGATATCGTAGCTCGTTGCGGACATGCGCTTGACAGGTGCGCTCGTTTGTCTTAGAATAGAGCCAAAATTTATTTTAGGAAAATTTATATGGAGGAACAGGTACCATCGCCTACGGGCATGGTTGAAAAGAGAAGCCGGTAAGAGCCGGCGCGGTCCCGCCACTGTGAGGGGAGCGAACCTGCAAGACGTCACTGGAGCACTCTGGGAAGGCGCAGGCGAGCGATGAACCGAGCCAGGAGAACTGCCTGTTTGACAATCACCGTTTGACCTACGAACGATGGGGAAGGGGATTTGCTTTTTTGTGCGTGCATCTTGATGCCATGAGCAGGAAGGGCTTTTCTCTTTTGTGGGGGAGAGGCTTTTTTTTGTGGCGTGGATCGATTTAGGCGACCGATCCAATAATAAGTAGGAGGATTTTCTATGGAAGCAATATCGACGGGCATCGCGTTTTTCCACAAGGGCGGCTTTATCATGTACGTGCTTCTTATCTGCTCGGTCTTTGTCATGACGATTGGCATTGAACGCGCGATGTATTTCTCGCGCACGGATACGGGGCGCGCCTTTGCAAGGGCATTTTACAAGTGTATGGCAAATCACGACATTGCGGGAGCGCAGAAGCTCGCCGAAGACCACCGCGGCGCGCTTGCCAATATCCTGTTTACGGCGATGAAGCTCGCGCGAAAGGATGCGGATCAGGTCTCTTCCTACATGGAGATCCAGTCCGGCATCGTCCTCTCGAAGCTTCGGAAGCGGCTCTACTACCTCAGCGTCATCGTGACGATGGCACCGCTCCTGGGGCTTCTCGGCACGATCAGCGGCATGATTTCGGCATTTTCCATCTTCAACCTCGACTCCGGGCAGGCATCCGCGATAACGGGCGGTGTCGGCGAGGCTCTGATTGCGACGGCTATGGGGCTTTGCGTCGCCATCGTCGCGCTTGCCGTGCACGCATATTTCGTGCAGCGTATCGAGAACATTGTGACGGACATGGAGCAGTGCTTCTCGCTCGTCGAGAGCGCGAAGGGGGAGCTCGCCTCTCCTGAGGGGGCAGCGCGATGAGGCTCAGGGACCGAAAGGGATTCACGCGCCCGGAGATCATCATCATCCCGATGATCGACATCATGTTCTTCCTGCTCGTGTTCTTCATGCTCAGCACGCTCTACATGGTGAACATCAAGACGGTTGATGTCCATATGCCGAAGGCGGCGAATGTGGAGACGCAGATGCGTGTGACGTACGTGGTCACGATGAAGAAGGACGGAAGTCTCTACCTGGAGGATCAGCCCATCGCGGAGGCGACCTTGCTTGCGCGTGCCAAGGCGGAAAATGCGCGAAACGCGAAGTTTGCGCTCGTCCTGCGGGCCGATTCGGGACTCGACTACGGCAAGGTCTACGCGCTGCTCGACCGCTGCAAGGGCGCCGGCATCACGCGCGTGGGACTGGCGGGCGAAAGTGCGGGGGGCAAGTGACGCATGGAACGCTCATGGGATAAATACAAGGCGCTGCTTGCGGCGCTCGGCGTGCATCTCCTCCTTTTCCTCCTTGCGGCGGCGTTTGGCGTTTTCCCCGTGGCAAAGACGCAGCAGGCGCAGGACGACGTCGAGGTCGCCGTATTGGATGAGACGCCGGACGAGGGAAGCGAGGGAGGCGGTTCGCCGCCTGAGACACCGGCGACACCAGCCACAGATCCGGTTGTGATCCCGGATAAGACCCTTCCGCCAACGGAAGATACGCCTGCGCAAGATGAGAAGGCGAGCCAGGCGCATGAGGCGCAAAAGGGAAGCCCCTTTGGGC
>PPYE01030351.1_pt1 | contig 25978 bp, 38 predicted proteins | sample 1559881 | NCBI WGS metagenome assembly PPYE01 (sample SAMN08240022, study PRJNA423297) | Human gut metagenome, whole genome shotgun sequencing project. | reverse complement strand
AAGTCCAAAGGAACAGGAGAGAATCCGAAAGGAAAACGAAGAGTACCGGATTACTCATAGATTAAACTGAAATTTAACGGGAAAGAAGGCGTGCTATGAAATATGCAGAAGGTTGCCAGTGTCCTTCCTGCGGCAGCACCGATAGCGCGGTAATTGATATCCGATACCGGCCGAGCCTCAAACGCGAGGTTCGGCGCCGGCGGTGTAAGGCCTGCGGTGCGCGCTGGAATACCGTAGAGATTAGGATTAAGGAGCGTAAGGATGATTATTAAGGTGATTGCAATTATAGGCTGCTGCATTATCGCAGCGGGGTACATACTGGCCGTGGCCGCCTGTATTAAGATGCGGCACGAAGATGATTTGCTTGACTGATGGGGGGTGACAGCAGTGGACAATGAAGCAAAAGATTTTACTGAAAACGACGAAAAAAAGTGGTATCTCAGGGGCTATGAGCGGGCTATCCGGGATATGAAGCGAAGCGAGGAACGGATCCGGGAAATGCGGATTAACCGGATATGCCCTTCTGTTATTGCCGACGGGATGCCACATGCTTCAGGCGGTTCTGATTTATCAGGGTATGCCGCGAGGCTGGATGAGGAGGAAAGGAAATATCAGAAGGCCAGATACCTAAGGATTAAGAGGTGCCAGGAGATATCGGATAAGATAGAGCGCCTTGTGGACGAGGATGAAAAGGATGTTCTTTTTTATCGATACATCAAACTGATGAAGTGGGAGGATATCTGTGTAGAGATGGGATTCAGTTGGAAACAGGTGCATCGTATTCATTCCCGCGCTCTGATGAATTTTAAGATGACATAGAATGACACACTACATCTGTGTTATAGTGTAAGCAGGTTAAATGACAGATGCCATTGACCTCCCCATAACCCCAATAAATTTTTTTAAAGAAGCATCCTGCGTAACGCAGGGTGTTTCTTTTTATCGGTATTTAATCAAATAATATGGTGTATTCTACTGATTTGTCATTTGATTATATGAATAATATGGTATAATATGTAAAAAAGGAGGGATGGGATATGGGTACAAATATTAATGAGATTGGTAATGCAAGAAATGTTAATATTGGAAATAAAAAAAGTACTAATATTAAAATATCCATTGGGGCGATAGTGATAATTGCTGTAGTAATAGTGGTAATTTTTGCTTCGAATGCAGGGGGAATGGGAAAGAAAATAGTTGGAAATTGGCAAATGGAAGGAAATGGGGAAACATATGAATTTACCAGTGATGGCCAGATGTTAAGGCTAACAGGGAGTAATGATGTGTCAATTACCTATAATATTGATGGAAAGAGATTATATTTAAAAGTAAATGTTTTATGGGCGACTGCTACAGTAAGTGCAGATTTGTCAATAAATGGAAATACAATGACTTGGACTAATTTTTCAGATCCAGATGATATTTTTGGAGCAGGCGAAGGGGATACTTGGACATTTACCAAGGTTAAATAGAAATTTACTTTTAATAGACAGTTCATAATATTTTATGGAAAATACATGATGGAGAGGTGGTAATCATACCGCCTCTTTTTTGTTACAGGAATGGAGGTGAGCCTGATGGCATTAACGCCAAAGCAGAAGATATTTGCAGATGAATACCTGATAGACCTTAATGCCACCAGAGCTTACAGAACGGCATATCCAAAGGTTAAAAAGGATGAAGTAGCAAAAGCAGCGGGAAGCAGATTGTTAACCAATGTTAACGTTGCGGATTATATTGAAAAGCGAATGAAAGCTAGAGAGAACCGTACTGAAATAACTCAGGATTGGGTCCTGGAGGAATTAAGAAAAATAGCTTCTGTAAATGGTTCAGACTTTGCAAAGATAATTGTGGAAGATAAGTCCTCAAGGGTAGAAATGATTCCCACCGATGATTTACCGGAGGAAAAGAGGGCTGCGATTGCCGCCATTAAAGAAGGAAAGTTCGGCATTACAGTTGAGTCATATGATAGGGTTCGAGCCTTAGAACTTTTAGGACGTCATCTGGGGATGTGGAATGATAAGCTGGATGTGAAGGGCGTGGAAGGCGTGGTGATAGTTGATGATATCCCCAAAACAGACACAGGTTAAGTTATCCAGTCTGATTGCCCCTTCCTTTTATGGCCTGCATCATGACATATCTGGACACGGTCACACGCATTATAAGCTTGCCGGCGGCCGTGGTTCCACAAAGTCATCCTTTATCAGTATTGAAATCATTCTCGGTATGATGCAGGACCCGAGCGCAAACGCCATTGCAATGCGTAAGGTAGGGCGGTTCCTTGAAGAGTCTGTTTTTGAGCAACTGCGCTGGGCGATTGATATGCTCGGTGTTGCAGACAAGTGGAAGGTGAAGCTATCGCCGCTGGGCCTGACATACATCCCATTTGGGAATAAAATTATATTCCGTGGAGCAGATGATCCGAAGAAAATAAAATCGGTAAAGCTGTCCACGGGATATTTTAAATATATCTGGTTCGAAGAACGGGCAGAGTTTGACGGCCCGGAGGAAGAACGTACCATACTCCAGTCGCTGATGCGTGGCGGCTCGGAGTTTTTTGTTTTTTACAGCTGGAATCCGCCAAAATCCATGAACAGCTGGGTCAATCAAGATGTGTTAGAAGAGAGGACGGATACGGTTGTAAGCCATACCGATTACCGCACTGTCCCCCGGGATTGGTTGGGGGAACAGTTCTTTATCGAAGCGGAGCATCTGAAGGAAACAAAGCCGAAAGCCTATGAGCATGAATATCTGGGAGTTGCAACAGGAACCGGCGGGGCAGTATTTGAAAACGTTACTGTCCGCACAATTACAGATGATGAAATCGCCGTGTTTGACCGGGTTAAGCAGGGGCTTGATTTTGGTTATGGAGCTGACCCGCTTGCCTATATCAAAATGCATTATAACAACAAACAGAAACGCTTATATTTGTTTGGCGAGATATACGCCGTGAAGCTAGGGAATACGAAGGCCGCCAGGGAAATCAGGAAATTTAACCCACTCAATAAATTAATTACTGCTGACTCCGAGGAGCCGCGTGCAATAGCAGCGCTGAACGAATTGGGATTGCGGGTAGTAGGGGCGAAGAAAGGCCCGGGTTCCGTAGATTATGGTATGGAATTCCTCTCTGACGAATTGGAGGAAATCATCATCGACCCGAAGCGCTGCCCGAATGCTGCCAGGGAGTTTACCGGCTATGAACTGGAGATGGACAAAGACGGGAACTTTAAAGGCAGCTATCCGGACAAAAATAATCACACAATTGATGCCGTGAGGTATGGAATGGAATCTTCCATGACCAGAAGGACAGCAAAGGTCAGAGATAAGAAGAAGTACGGATTCACTTAAAGGAGGTGAGAATCTATGGGAAAATATAGTGGTTTAAGAGAAACTATAGAAAACGAATGCAATTATGAAGGAGATTATCAGAGCCTTGATGTTTCACTGAAAGTCCTAGATGTATTGGACCAGAATACAGCATTACTCCCAGTGAAACAGGCGCTTATAATTTTAGACGATGCAAAAGAATTATTATTGCAGCTTGTCGGCATAAATTAGAGTCCAAAATCCGAACGATTTAGTATTCTTGCTTTGGGAATGGGTTTCGCTTTTTCAATGTCCATAAACACCTTTTTGTTTGCCTCATAATCAGCCAGGAAATCCTCTGGCGTTGCAGAGGTTGAAGTTTTTACGGTATAGGCTAAGGCAATATTCCGTATTTCATCTTTGTCCATAATCAGTACTCCTTTCAATAAGATTTCAGCTTTTTAGACTGTTACACTTATTATAAAGAGTATAGTAAATAAACTCAATAGAAGGAGGTGAGAGTCATGTATAAGTTCACGATGCCGGCAGAAGATTGGGACGAATTAAATCCAGATAAGCAGGCAATCCGACGACTCATAGTAAAACATCGGGAGTTTGCAGACAAACTGGAACGCAACAAACAGTACTATGAGGGGCGGCATAAAATAATCAACGATACTGACAGGAAGAACCGGCTGGTATGCAACCATGCGAAGGATATCGCAGATACAGCCAGTTCTTACTTTATCGGGAATCCTGTGTCATATAAGAGCAAGGCGGACATTACTCCGCTGACGGATGCCCTGGAGCAGGGCGGCGCCGATGAGGCAGACGGGGATAACGGGCTTGACATTTCCATATATGGCCTGGCCTACGAATATGATTATGTGAAAGAAGGCGAAACTGAACTGTCCATCAAGAATCTTTCGGCTGAGAATACTTTCATGGTCCACGATGATTCCATTGAGGAAAATGAACTGTTTGCTGTGTATTATTACGCCAGGAAGGATGATGCGAACAACACCCGGACGGTATATGTGGCAACGGTTCTCACCAAGAATTATCGGTATGTCCTGAATATTGAGGATATCGAGGGGCAGCAGGCCTTCCTGGAGGAACCAGAACCACATTACATGGGTGAGGTTCCGATCATAGAATACCAGAATAATAAGCTGGCAATTGGAGATTACGAGCTGCAGATTCCCCTTATCGATGCGTACAATGCGCTGATGAGCGACCGTATCACGGACAAGGAGCAGTTCATTGATGCAATTCTCGCCCTGTACGGCTTTATGCTAGGGGATGATGACGGAAAGGATGAAAACGGGAAAACAGCGGCCCAAAAGCTGAAGGATGACAGGATTATGGACGGCCTTCCGGCAGACGCCAAGGCCGAATACATTACTCGCACCTTCGATGAATCCGGTGTGGAAATCCTGAAAAAGGCCATAGAGCAGGATATTCACAAGTTTTCCCATATCCCCTGCATGACAGATGAATCCTTTGGTGGAAACGTATCGGGGGTAGCAATGGAATTTAAGCTGCTTGGCATGGAGAACATCACCAAAATTAAAACTCGATACTACAAAAAGGGGCTGCGGAAGCGGCTCCGTATTTTTGCCAATTTCCTTGCCGTGAAAGGGATACAGGTTGATGTATCCGGTATCACCCCGACATTTACTCGGGCATTGCCAAAAAACCTGCTGGAAATCAGCCAGATAACAGCCAACCTCTGGGGAAAGGTAAGCCGCAAGACATTGCTGTCACAGATTCCCTTTGTGGAGGATCCGGAGGAAGAGTTGAAGGCTGTTGAAAAGGAAGAAGCAGAAGCCTTTGAAAAGCAGAAGGAGGCCTTCGGGCTTGGCAGCAATACTCCGCCGGATGAAGAACAGGAGGACGAACCGCCTGAAAAGAAGAAGCGCGGTGATGTAGATGAGTGATTACTGGTCCCGCCGGCAGGCCCAGCGCATGTTTGAGTACATGGCTGAGGCAGAAGAGGTTGCCGATGAGATTTCAAAACTCTATCTGAAATCATCCAGATATCTAAGCTATGAATTGGATAAGATATTCAGCAGGTTTCGCCGCAAACACCATCTGTCAGAAGCGGAAGCACGCCGGCTGCTGAATAAGATGCAGAACAAGGCGTCTCTGGATGAACTGAAGCGTGTCCTAAGCGAAGAGAAGGACGATGCAGTAAAGGCGGAGTTGCTGGCAGAACTGGAAGCTCCTGTGTATCAAGCGCGTTTGGAGCACCTGCAGCAGAAGCAGAACCAGATTGATATGGTAATGCGGGAGGTGTACGGGCAGGAAAAGGTACGCAACACCAGTTTTTACGTGGATTTGGCAAATGAAAGCTTTTACAAGTCAATGTTTGATATCCAGCAGCGTGCGGGGTATGGATTTGCTTTTTCTGCGGTGAGTGCCGAAAAAATTGATAGGGTACTGAACAGCAGATGGTCAGGGATGAACTATTCCGATCGCATCTGGAGGAACACCACGGGACTGGCACAGACGTTGAAGGAGGAGCTACTTCTTAGTCTGATAACTGGCAGGACAGACCGGGAAACTGCTGAAATAATCCAGAATAAGTTTGCAACCGGTGCCAGCGTTGCCCGCCGCCTGGTTAGGACGGAAGCATCCTTCCTCGCGAATGAGATGGAGGCAGAAAGCTACAAGGAATGCGGAATAGAACGCTACATTTACGTTGCGACTCTGGATGTGCGAACCTGTAAAGAAGATTGTGCACCCCTGGACGGAAAGGATTTTCCAGTTGCGGGGAGAAAAGTCTCAGTCAATTACCCTCCTATGCATCCCTGGTGCCGATGCACCACGATAGCCTTCATCAAAGCGGAGGATTTGGCCCGGATGAAACGATGGGCCAGGGACCCGGTGACGGGCAAGACGATGTATGTCCCGGCAGATATGTCCTACGAAAAGTGGCATAAGAAGTATGTGGAAGGGAACCCGGAGGCGGAGCTTCAGGAGCGGATGGCGAAGAACCGTTCCAAGGATAGAACGCAGCACAAGTCCTATGTGCGGTTACTTGGGAAGGATGCGCCGGAAAGACTGGACGATTTTCAGAGAGTGAAGTATACTGATGCTGAGAAGTGGAAGTATATGAAGCTGGATTACCGGCGCCGGAATGAATTATCTGAGCATCCCGAACTGAAACTTCCGGATGCTGATAAAGTGGTAGTGCCAGAGGGCAAGTTTACAAAGTATCTTTTTGGTGGCAACAATAAAGATGGCCTTCCGAAAGGGAGAAATTTTGAGGAACGGCTGGGGTACAATATCGGCAATTGGAAAATGCTTCAGAAGGAGATTCAAGGGAGAGCATCTGAGTATCCAGTGACATTCAAAGGTAATGAAGGCTTCGGGAACAGATATGAACAGAAGATTGTGCTGTATGGTTTAAAGGGTAAGCCGGCGAATGTTGTTGTCGGATGGATTCACAGGTTAGATGGAACAATGTCCATGACAAGCGCATATATCAAGGAGGTGTGAGGGAATGAAAATAAGTCAATATGATTCAGTTATCCTGAAAGATGGGCGCAGGGCTGCTATTGTTGAGGTATTGGATGATACACATTTTCTTGCCGATGTGGGAAGTTCTCCGAAAGATTGGGATACCATAGACATTACTATGGACGATATAGAGTCAGTAACTGATGAATGAGCCACCGGGTAATACCGGTGGTTTTATTATGCAGAGAAAGGATGATGTAAAATGGATAAGCCCAGAATTGAAATACAGACTCTCGGTGGAGTATTTGCAAAGGTACTTGTGGATGGGAAAGAAATAGAAGATGTAACCGGATACCGCGTAGAGCATAGGGCCGGAGAACTTCCCCATCTTTATTTAGAGATGAAAGCAACAAATATGTCTATCAATGAGAAAGTTGTTCCGGCTCTGCCTGAGCCATATAGTCATTTATATGTATCAAAAAATTTACTTTTAGATAAAGGCTTCCTAACCAAGTCTCAAATTGAAGAATTATAAGTATTTTGGCGCAGTCTCGTAGATATTACACTCACAATTACATAGATGCGCATTAGGGCAATCAAAAGTTCCTTTTTCATATTTTGGTGTGCCTTTTAGAGTTGCTTCACCAATGTAATCTATGGTAATCGTTTGTTCCTTCTGATTAAGCAAACATAAACCTGATATATTTTCTTTTTTAATCAATAACATTCCTCCTTCCTATGGCTCAATTACAGTATATGAAGTGAGGATATAAAAAACAAGAAGAGGAGGTGAAATACATGCGAATAAAAGTAATCAAGCGATATAGTGATGTGCTGCTCGGTGTTATCAAAGAGGTGGGAGATATCCTTGAGGTATCGGAACAGAGGGCACGGCATCTGGTGAGCGAAGGTGTTGCTGTCCGTTAAACAGTGCAACAGCGCGCGGGAAACCGGGCGTTATTTTTGCGCAAAGACAGGAGGTGCGAATTGAAAGAGGATGAGAGGCCTTCTGTCAGGCCTATTAAGAACACCTGCCAGCCATATTTCCGGAAACATTACAGACCTGAGTATAGCTGTCAGTGTGGCAGGAAACTTGAAAAACTATGGTTATATTGTCCGTATTGTGGAAAGGCAATTTCCTGGGATGATTAACATACAAGGCAATGGCCCGGGCGCTGAACGGGCTGGGGCGGAAAGGAAAAGTATGAAATACAGAAAAGCTATGAATTATTGTAAGTTTGGGAGATGCAGAGTCCCCATGAATATTCAGTTCTTCGCGGATGGAAATGCCTCCGGCACCGGGGAAGGTGAAAGCGGCGGAGCCGGAGGCGGTGCTGCAGGGGATACAGGTGGCTCAGAAAATGGAGGGAACCAGCCAAAATCATTTGACGATTGGCTGGCAGCGAATAAAGAGTATCAGGCGGAGTTTGACCGGCGTACACAGAAGGCTCTCAACACGCAGAAAGACAAACTGGAAGTACTCTACAGTGAGAAAACCACAGAGGCTGAAAAACTGGCTATGATGACAAAGGAAGAGAAAGCCCAGTACCTTGCCCAGAAGCATGAAAAGGAGCTGGATGAACGGGAAGCAGGCATTACCCGCCGTGAGCTGATGGCAGAAGCCAAAAATACACTGGCGGAAAAAAAGCTGCCTGTAGGGCTTGCAGAAGTGCTTAATTACACTGATGCAGATTCCTGTAATAAATCCATTGCGGCTGTGGAAAAAGCCTTTCAGGAGGCAGTACAGGCAGCCGTGGAAGAGAAACTAAAAGGTGGAAAACCTCCGAAGGCTGCGCCTGGTAGCAATGAAACAGACCTGGCAAAGCAGGTGGAAAAATTAATGAGAGGGGAAGTATAATCCCCGGAAAGGAAGGTATATAAATGCCTATTAATACTTTAGCAACAGCAACACTTTTCATGGATACCCTTGATAAGGTGGCTATGCAGGATGCCGTAACCGGATGGATGGACGCAAACGCCGGACGGGTAATTTATAACGGCGGGGCAGAGGTAAAAATACCAAAGCTATCCGTCCAGGGTCTGGGAGACTATGACCGTGATAACGGATACCAGCAGGGCGGCGTAACCCTGGAGTATGAGACCCGCAAAATGACACAGGACAGAGGGCGTAAATTCCAGTTGGATCCTATGGATATCAATGAAAACAACTTTGTAACTACGGCAGCAGCTGTAATGGGAGAGTTCCAGCGCATGTATGTGATACCGGAAATTGACGCATACCGTATTTCCAAGATTGCTACGGAGGTAATCGCTGCCAAGAAGGCAGGAATGGTATCTTATGGATACACTCCTGGAGCAACAGGAACATCCGCCTTACGTAAAGTAAAAGAGGGGATTAAGGCGGTAAGAGAATCCGGATACAATGGTTCCCTTGTTATACATGCAACTCCGGATTTTATCATGGAATTGGAGTTAGAGCTGGCTGGAAAAATTTCCGCTGTGACCTTTTCTAAGGGAGGCATTGACACGCAAGTTCCTGCCATTGACGGTGTCCCTGTTGTATCTACACCCGCAAACCGCATGTATACAGCGATTACTATTTATGACGGAAAAACAGAAGGGCAGGAGAAGGGCGGCTATGTGAAGGGTACTTCTGCACTCAACATTAACTTCCTGATTACTCCCAGGACGACTCCTATCGCCATTACCAAACAGGATATTATGCGTATTTTCGATCCGAGTATCAACCAGAAATTGAACGCATGGCAGATGGATTACCGGCGCTTCCACGATATCTGGGTACTGGACAATAAAGTGGATGGCATATATCTGAATATCAAAGATACGGATCCTTCTGCGGGCTGATGGAGGTAGATTATGATACTGAAAAAGGATAATGTAGAACGGATAGCAGAAACAGAAACTGCCATCCGGAAACTCATGAGGCAGGGATTTGAACCGATTGGGGAGGATGCATTTAATAAGGATAACAAGGAGAATCCTGATAAAGCGGATAAACCCCTGGAAGGTATGACTGTCGCAGAATTAAAGGCCCTGGCAAAAGAGAAGGGATTGGAAGGGGTATCCGCCTTGAATAAAGAGGAGCTGCTGGCTGTCTTAAAGGATGTGGTCTGATGGCTGACAATCTGAGGAAATTAAAGATACTGACCGGGGAGAGTGATGATGCATTGCTCTCCCTTTTGCTGTCAGATGCCGAGGAACATGTACTGGCTTATACAAACCGGACTCATATCATTCCGCAACTGGAAAAGCCTGTCCGGGACCTGGCTCTGATTGCCTATAACCGCAGGGGGACCGAAGGGGAGACCGGGCGGAGTGAGGGCGGCGGCAGTTACAGTTTTGACAACGCCCCTAAACAGATTTACGATGTGCTGAACCGGTTCCGGCTGGTACGGGTTGGAGGGAAGGTTTATGAGAATGAAGCAAAGCACGCTGAAACAATACCACCTGCGGAACCGTAAAGTGGAGAGAGACCGGGAAGGTGTACCGGTTGAAAGCTTCGGGGATGCCGTTCCGGTGATGATGCAGGTCTGGCCTGCCGGCGGGAAGGTGCAGGCGGAGCAGTACGGAGACAGGATTAGCTATATTTTCAACTGCCGGGTGGAAGGCAGATACACGCCTGTTGAGGATAAGGACGGGCTGACGTACCAGTTCCCCGGATTCTCCCTGCGGGAAAAGGATGGGATATGCCTGTATGCATCCCCGGGCAGCCCGCCGGATTACCGTATCATTGCGATTAAGCCATACCAGCCGCTGTATATGGAGGTGGAGAGGATTGTCCATTGATGCAAATAAAGTTGTAAGGAAACTTGATAGTATGTCGGGTATTGATTTACGCAGGGGAGTAGAACGGGCGATGAAAACGGTGCAAGCCGATGCGAAGATATTTTGCCCTGGAAATACCGGTGAACTACAGCAGTCAATCATGACCACCGTTGAAGGAACATCGGACTATGTCATAGGGAAATGTTACACTGACAAGCGTTATGCACCCTATGTGGAATTTGGAACGGGGCCAGTGGGGGACGCAAATCATCAAGGGATATCTCCAGCAATAGAACCTTCTTATGTTCAGCATGGATGGGGAATACCGGCATACGCTATTGACCGCAATGATGCAGTTGAAAAGTATCATTTTAAGGAAGGGGTATATGAGGATAGTAATGGTTTCCAATACTTGTACTACTATACTAATGGGCAACCAGCACACCCGTTCATGTATCCGGCTTTGAAAAATAATGAGGATAAAATCATAAAGAATCTGTCAGCCGACCTACAGAAGGAGTTTAAGAAGATATGAAAAATGTAAAAGACCAGGTGTACGAAGCCTTGAAAACGGTGCTTGAGAATGTATCTGACATCTATCCCAGCGACTGGGCACACCTGCCGGCAATCCAGTACGCGGAAGAGGATAACAGCGTATATGAGAGGACGAAGCAGGGAGAGCAGAAATCCCGTGTCAGATACCGCATTGATATCTGGAACGGCGGGAGTACTTCAGAAGCTGCCCTGAAGGTGGATGAGGCTGTGGCTGCGCTTGGGCTTGTCAGGACAGGCTGCCAGGATGTGCCGGACCCTTCCGGTCTGCGGCATAAACAGATGAGATACGAGGGCATTATTGATATGCACTCAGAATTAGTGTTCTGGAACAATTAAAAAGAAAGAGAGGAATGAAGCATGTTAGCGAATGGAGCAGAACTTGGTGTAAAAAAAGGTGAATCTGCGGAATATACGGATCTGCCTGGGCTGCAGGAAATCCCGGAGGTGGGCAATACCCCGGAGAAGGTGGATATCACAGTATTGAAGGATAAGGTGAAAAAGTACGATGTGGGAATCGGGGATGCCGGGGAACTGGTATACAAGTTCCTGTATGATAACTCAAAGGCGGACTGCCCTTACCGCATACTGCGTGCAATGGAGGCAGCTGGCGAAGTTGGTTCTTTCTGCGAAACCGATGCAGATGGGACAAAGATTCAGTTCGACGCAAAAGTGTCTGTAAAGCGTACCGGTGGCGGTGTCAATGGTGTAATCCAGTTTGACGTGACGATGGCCCTGCAGAGTGAGATTACCTTTGTGGATCCGGCATAATCTTAAGAAAATTATTGGAGGTATAAGAGATGAATTATTTCCCGGAAGAAAAAGTGGTATCAATTGAGGAAGCTGCAGAGAAAAAAGAGGAAGCAGCAGCTGAGAAGAAAAAAAGTATAGGTTTTGCTGTATGGAATGTAGGCGACACCGGATACCAGCTGAAACTCAGCACTGCGGGCATTAAGGAACTGGAAAGCCGGTACAAGACCAATGTTATCAACCTGATGCAACCGCATGATGGCGAATCGATGCCGCCTTTAACTGTAATGTTGGATGTCGCACACGTTGCCATGAAGCCCTGGAATCATGGGGTAAAGATGAAGGATGTGGAGGCATTGTTTGACCGTTACATGGAGAATGGCGGCTCCCAGCTGGAGTTCTTTGCTGGCGTGTATATGGAAATCTTCATGGTAAGCGGTTTTTTCTCTCAAACGATGGCGAAAGACCTGTCGGAAACGATGGGGAAGGCCAGGGAAGAGATGTAACACCTGATGATAGAGTTACGGACGTCATAGAGGGGCTGTATCCTGGATTCCTTGAGCTGGGGTATAGCCCTGAAGCTTTCTGGGGTTACAGCATTGCTGAGATTATGGATGTAATGACTGCCCATCGGAAGCGGGAAGAACGCCGGCAGAAGGAAAAACTGGAAGAGTTTAAGAACCTGGCGGTTGCTCTGCAGATTCAGGCGCTACAGATAGGGCAGGCATTTGGCGGTATCGATGAAGCGCATCCGCTTAGAACGGTTGAGGTTTATTATCCTTCCTTATTCCCTAAAAATGAAGAATCTGAAAAGAAGAAATATCAGAAGCAGCTTGAGGAACGGAATGCCCGCTTAAGGGCAGCGGCGGCGGAACATAACGCCCGGATCCGGGAAGCCAAAGGAGGTGAACCATAATGGCAGAAGGTACAACGCTGGAAAGGCTACAGGTCATAATAGAAGCCAAGGCGGAAGCCTATAAGAAAGAAATCGATGCAGTAAAAGCCAAAACTGAGAAGGTTACTGCGGCGGTTAATAAGTGCACGGAGCGTATCCATGATGCCGTTAATAAGGTGACCACCGGTCCCGCGGTGAAGGAAGTTGATGCCCTTACCAATAAACTGAATAAGCAGACAGAGGCGATTAATGCGCAGGCCGCAAAAGTTGAGAATTTGCGGAACAAGCTGGATGCCATGAACAGCGGGGAAGCCAGGAACAGTTCCGCGTCCTTCCTTGAATCCCAACTTAAGAAAGCAGAAAAAGAACTGGCGGCTGTTGATAAACAAATGCAACCACTTCTTGATAAATTGACGGAAATGGAGAACCTGCAGCCTAAAGTCAATGCTGAAAAGTATAAGGCGGAAATGGAAGAAATAGCACGCCAAACTGTGCCGCTTCGAAGAGAGTACGACGATCTGACCGAACATGCCCAACAACTGAAGCAACGGCTGAGAGAGGCGCAGCTTAACCCCAATGCGGCAGCGCAGATAAGAAGTCTCAAGGAAGAACTGAGACAGGCAGGAAAAGAAATTGGCATTGTAAAAGCAAAATTGGATCCGCTGGCTCCGTTAGAACAACGAGGGCGTGAATTGGCCAGCATGTACGCTGTGAAAGGACAGTCGATAGCGGCGCCCCATGCATCAGAGATACAAGCGGTATCTGATAAGATTGCAGAACTGGAACCGGAATATGAACGCCTTGAAAACCATGTGGATACGCTGCGCAAGAAGCTGGAAGAGGCACGGATGAACCCGGAGAGCACAGCGGAAGTGAAGAAGCTTGCCGCGGAACTGGAACTTGCCACGCAGAAACTTGACCGTCTCCGCGGGGAAGCCGCCCAGACGCAGGAACGGCTTGAAAAAGCCGGCAGCGGTGGAGCCTCCGGTATGGAGCGCTTCCGGAAAGCCATGAGTGGCGTTTCTTCCGTGCTGGATAAGGCGAAGGGGAAAATTGCAGGAGTTACGGCTGGCCTGCATAAGCATAAGAGCGCCGCGGATGGCTGCCGATTCAGCGCCGACAAGTTGTCAAAGAGCATCTTTCGGTTGGGAAATATGTTCAAACTAATGCTGATAAGGCAAATCATGCGTAGCACCATTGAAGGGGCAAAGAAAGGTTTTGAGAATCTGGCACAGTACAGTGATTCGACAAACCAGTCTTTGTCCCTTTTGCATTCCAGCCTGCTCCAGTTACAGAATGCATTTGCGGTTGCAGCCGCCCCGATATTGAATGCGTTTGCCCCTGCTTTGAATCAGATTATCCAGCTTGCCATTACGGCAGCAAATGCGATAGGACAATTGTTTGCAGCCTTAACTGGAAAAGGAACTGTAATACAGGCAGTAGGCATCAATGAGGATTATGCGGCCAGCCTGGACAAGACCGGGAGCGCGGCCAAAAAGGCGGCAAAGGATATCAAAAATGCAACGCTGGGCATTGATGAGCTGAATGTCATCCAGCAGAAGCAGGACTCTGGCGGCGGAGCGGGAGGCGTATCCCCTTCCGACATGTTTGAAACCGTGGAGGTGGAAGGCAAGTACAAAGACCTGGCGAAGAAGATTAAGGATATCTTCGGGAAGCTTTTCCGGCCTTTTAAAGAGGCTTGGAACCGCGAAGGCAAGTTCGTTATGGACTCATGGAAATACGCGCTGAATGAGGTCAAGAGACTGTTTAGCGATATCGGAGAGGACTTCCTGACGGTATGGAACCAGGCAGAGACAATAGACATGTTATCCGATGTGCTGCATATTATTGGGGACATCGGCCTTATTGTTGGAAACCTTGCGCGTAATTTCCGGGATGCCTGGAATGAGAACCAGACAGGCCTTCATATTCTGGAGAATATCAGGGATATTTTTGCGATTGTAGTAGAGCATATCAGAAACGCCGCTGATGCGACTGTTGAGTGGTCCAATAAACTGGATTTTGGCCATCTGCTGGAAGCTTTTGAAAAATTTACGGATTCTCTGAAGCCGGTGGTGGATGCCATAAGTGGGATTTTTGAGGACTTTTACACTCAGGTTCTTTTACCGCTCGGCAAGTGGACAATGGAAAAGGGACTTCCGGAACTGCTTGATATTTTAACAGAATTTAATGAAAAGGTTGACTGGGAAAAAATCAGAGAAAATTTATCTGATTTCTGGGACAAGCTTGAACCATTCGCGGAAACAGTGGGTGAAGGGCTTCTTCTATTTTTACAGCGGTTTTCAGACTTGGTGGCGGATGTTCTGAACAGTGAATGGCTGGCGGGAATCCTTGAAGATATAGGAAACGCACTGGAAGGTATTGAGGCTGAAGATGTGGCAGATGCCATTGAGTCCCTGGCAAAAGCATTCCTATTGTTCGAGGCGGGAAGTGCCGCGGCAAAGGCAGTTACCTTTTTAGCAACGAACATGGCCTCCTTGCAGGCTATGGGGATTGTGGTTGCCGGTATCACCTTGGTTATGACTGGATTTGAAGCTGTAAACCAATGGAAAAAGGATATTGAATACATTAACGAACACGGTTTTACAGATTGGCAGAAAAACAACCGTGAAAACAGCGATTTTAGTCCCTGGAAAGCTTATGATATGGACTTGGAAGAGTCTAAACAAAAAACTAAGGACTTTTTAACCTACAATATTTGGACTGACTCTACATGGGGGCAGGGGCTTAAGGATAAACTGGCAGAATGGCAGGAAAGTAACAGAAAAGCAAGAGGAGAAGAAAAGCAGGAATTTGATTCCTGGTTTACCAGCTTCGATCAGACCTGTTCTAATACTTGGAGCAACATAAAAAGTTATTGGTCTGAGAAATGGGATGGCGTATCTATTTGGTTTGAAACCAATGTGGCACCGTGGTTCACATCAGAGAAATGGTCAGGAATATACGACAATATAAAAACCTCTCTTAGTGACAAATGGAGTGAAGTAACAGAGTGGTGGAACAATACCGCTCTTGTTACCTGGTGGGATGAAAGCGTGGCTCCGTGGTTCACGGAAGAAAAGTGGTCAGAGTTGTACGAAAATATCCGGCTATCCCTGGAAACGAAATGGAATGAAATTACCGAATGGTGGGATAACTCAGCAATTGTAGTATGGTGGGACGAACACGTTGCACCGTGGTTTACTGCTGAGAGGTGGTCAAAATTATATGAGCAGATAAAACTATCTCTTCAGACCAAGTGGGCGGAAGTAAAGACATGGTGGAATACCCTGGGCATCGTAAAATGGTGGAAGGAGGATGTTGAGCCCTGGTTTACCAAAAAACGGTGGGTGGATGCAATGTCCGGAGTAAAGGAAGCATTTGAAACAACCTGGAATGCTGCCGTTGATGGAGTGAAAAGCATATGGAATCGTTTTGCGGAATGGTTGAATAAAAAACTCACGTTTACCATCGAGCCTTTAGTGGTAATGGGTGCTACTCTTTTCGAAGGAGGCACTTTCAGTATAGGTAAACTTCCTACATTCGCAACAGGCGGATTTCCTGAACAGGGAAGCATTTTTATCGCAAATGAAGCAGGCCCGGAACTGGTAGGCACGATGGGAGGGCGAACAGCAGTAGCCAATAATGACCAGATTATGCAGGGAATAGCATCAGGTGTATCAGTGGCAAACCAGGATGTGATTTCTATGCTTTCCCAGATGATGAAAATACTTCAGGCGATCCTTGAAAAAGAAGGTATCGTCGTATTTGATACCAGAGAAGGGCTTGAAGCTTTGAGTGAACGAAACAAAAGAAATGGAATAGTTTTTACGTAATGTAGGGGCACCTTCGGGTGTCCCCTTTTTATTGGAAGGAAGTGAGAAAATGGCGTATATCTACGTGAATGGAGTAGAGTTTCCCTATCCGGCCCGTGGATGCAATATAATCGTTACCACACCGGTTGACAGCACAAGGAACGCAAAGGCCGAGGTGGTTGCGCAGCGGATCGGCCGTGACCAGTATAAAATTAACGCGCTTGTCTGGCCGATGCTGACTGCCAAGCGGTGGAAATTCATATTGCGGGCATTTTCTAATTTTTTCGCAACGGTGACATTTCCTGACCCGGTGACAGATGAGTATATATCTCTCAAAATGTATCCAGGGGACCGGTCAGCAGAGCCTTACTGGGTGGATAAGGATGGGAAGCCTACCACTTATGTGAATTGTAAAGTAAACATTATAGATTGCGGGGTATAGGGATGCAAAATGTAAGTAAGCAGTATAAGCAGTCCATGAACAGCATCTTCCGTAATCCCGGGCATATCAATGTGTATATTGGAGTAATCAATTCCGAAGCGCAGAAGCATGTTGGGGCAGCTGATAACCGAAACCGGTTCACATACTTTTCAGATGCGGATGCCCCATTTACAGGAACAGCCGTAGACCATATTTACGCAACGGCTGAACAGGACTTTACGCTGGCTGACGGCAAGAAATATTTTCTCCCCCGGGACCCCAAGAAGGTGATTTTTTCACAGGGAATTGTAACGGAGGAATTGCTGGGGACGGTGTATATCAGCTTCGGCGGCGTGACAGGGCTGGATATCAAAGGGCTGACAATAGATTTCGGTGAATGTTATCCCACAGATTTTGTGATTGAGAATGACCAGGGGACACATGCTTATAATGGGAATACAAAATCCTATTGGTCAACACAGGATGTGTTCCGTGGGACGTCTTATTTCCGCATCACGCCTTCAAAAATGGTGAATGGGCAGGGAAGGCTGCGTATATACCAGTTTGTGTGTGGCATAGCCAATACCTTTACTGACTCACAGGTGATATCTTACAGCATGAAAGAGCATGTATCCCCAATCACTGACAGCCTGCCAAGCTGGGACGTATCCCTGACGGTCAATAATTACGACGGCTATTACAATCCGGATAACCCGGACAGCGCCCTGGCTTTTATGGAGATAGGCCAGGCTGTGAATGTCAAGTTTGGTTATGAGTTGGATGACGGAAGCATAGAGTGGCTGCCGCCGCAGAACAGTTACTTGAAATCATGGTCTGCGGATGAGCAGAAAGCCAAGTTCACGGCGACGGATGTGTTTGACTACCTGGACGGGACATACCGGCGCGGAAGACATATGCCGCAGGGTATCAGCCTATATGACCTGGCTGAGGATGTATTCCGGGACGCCGGTGTGGAAGAGTATTACCTGGATCCATATCTGAAAAAGGTAATGGTATATAATCCGATACCTGTGGTAAAGCATACGGAAGCGCTGCAGATGATTGCGAATGCCGGCAGGTGTTCGCTTATGCAGAGCCGTGACGGAACTATCCAGATTCGCAGCTCCTTCATACCAGATATGACGGCAGCATCCAACGGGGAAACGGAATACAGCCATGTGGCTAAAATATTGAAAGATGAAAAAAAGGATGCCTACGCCCTGCAGAGTAATGATTTCTCTGTGGCTGACGGCAGCCTTTATTTTATGCCGAAAAATGGGGATTACCTCAATACAGGATTTATCAGCAGCGGAATAGCAGATGAAAACGGCATGTTTCAGGAACCGCCAGTGATTACGATAGATTTGGAGGCGGCATTTGTTGCTTACGGATTGCTGATTCGATTCAGGAATGTTGCCCCGGAAGAATTTCAGATACGGACATATAATGCTGGTGTGAAAGTGGCCGAGTGGACGGTAACGGCACCGGAGTTGGTATACGAGACACAGGAACAGATGCAACTTTTTGACCGGATGGAGATTGTGTTTACCCGCGGACATCCCAACAGCCGGATAACGGTGGACAATATCTTGATTGGCGACATTACGGACTATACGCTGACCTATGGCGGCGGGATGCTGCTGTCCGTAACTGGAAAGAGAACAGAAAAAGTTCAGAAAATTTCTATAAAGAGAACAATTTATCGGGAAAATGAAGAAAGCAAAGAACTTAAATCAGAAGAAATAAGTATATCACCGGAGAATCCAGAATATACAGTCTATTTTACGGCGGCCAGTTATGACTTGGTGGCGACCGTGGTGGATAATGAAAACGTGAGCTGTCAGATTGTGGACAGCAGTAATTATTATGCTGTTCTGCGCTTCAGCGGATTATCTGCCGAGACCGTTGTGAAGTACAGCCTTACCGGCCGTGAATACCTGACGGATGAGAATTATTATACTGTTCAGCATAACCAATCAGGGAAGGTGGTTGAGTGGAAGAATCCGCTGATAAGCACCGTGGAGCAGGCCAAAGACCTGCAGGAATGGCTTGCAGAGTATTACATGGGGGACGTGGAGTATACGCTTAAAACCCGTGGCGATCCCCGGATAGATGCACACGATTTATTTTATCTGGACCAGGAGGAACGGGATAATCCTGTGATACGCGGCTATGAAAATACCCTTAAGTATTCTGGCGGATGGAGCGGCCAGATGAAGGCAAGAAAGGTGGTGTTGCATAATGGCAATAGATCGGGTTGAGTCTGCTTTCAACAGCTCACAGAGACAGCTTGATGCCGTAGGGAACGATTTATATACCGGCAGCCATGAAGCGCCTGAAAAAGCCGGAGAATACAACCTGCGGGTATCTGCTTATGATGATGGCGGGAATGTTACTATTGCAGATAAAACGGTGGGTGTGACAAAATGGCATGCACCAAAGACCAATTGGCAGCCTACCGATCCGGTTAATATTGAGGATTACAACCGGATAAAAAATAATCTGGAATTCCTAAACGAACGTGCTTCAGAACTGTATGCCGCCTTCCTGGTGCAGGACATGGGAGCTGATAAAATAGGCTATCGAACGGATTACCATGCTGATGAATGGAACCTGTTTGAGCAGAACCTGGATACTATAAACAAACATATATTTACGCAGGATTATGGGCCGACAGTCAGATTTTTTGACAACGGCCCATTTATTGACTGGGAAGAGTTGAATAGGCTTGAAGGGGCAATCCTGCAGATGAACATAGTATTAGATAACCTGGAGGCCGGCCTGGCACGGTTGAGTTTCCGCTTAGGGGACTGGAAAGGAGTAAAAGTATAGCATGGCAGTTAAAAAAGTCGTTGTAATAGTTAATGGAGTGGAATCGGAACTTTCTTATGATTCAGCATCCGGGAAATATTTTAAGGAGTTAACGGCACCTTCAAAATCTTCCTGGAATAATAACAGCGGACATTATTATCCAGTTACTGCGAAAGCAGAGGATACAGCCGGAAATATGGCTACCGCAAATGATACTCATGCAACCTTAGGAAACGCATTGAAACTGGATGTCGATGAAAAAACATCACCGGTATCCACAATTACTTCCCCCACGGCAGGGCAGAAATTAATCAATGCGAAACCTACAGTCTCATGGAAAGTAACGGATAATGATTCCGGAGTAAATCCTGATACGATTGCAATAACAATTGACAGTGGCAGCAAGGTAACTGCAGGAATTACTAAGACAGCTATCACAGGTGGATATCAGTGCTCCTATGCTATTCCTTCAGCACTTGTAGATGGTTCACATACAGTAAAAGTAGATGCCACAGATTATGATGGGAATAAGGCTACGCAAAGGGCAGTATCATTTACCGTGGATACTGTACCGCCTCAGTTAAGTGTGACCAGTCCTACGAACAATCTGGCAACCAATAACAAAACGGTAACCGTGGCAGGAACTACAAACGATGCGACCTCTTCTCCTTGTACTGTGACTGTAAAACTGAATTCCGGTACGGCCGCAGCGGTAGAGGTGGGAAGCAATGGCGCTTTCAGCACGACATTAACCCTGGTAGAAGGGACAAATACGATTGTAGTTACATCCACAGATTCTGCTGGTAAAGTTTCAAGTGTAACAAGGACTATTCTGCTTGATACAAAGGCACCTGTAATCAAAGAAGTTACATATTCAAAGAATCCTGTATCAACCGGAGAAGTATTTACGATTTACGTAAAAGTGGAAGATTAAGAATAGAGGTACTGCTATGGGAGTAATAATAACAGCAGTCAAAATAACCCCCAATCCAGTAAAGGTAGGCGAAAAATATACAGTGGAAGTAACCGTAAAAGAAACGGTTCAGGAACCGAATATGTATCGCCTGCCTTACCGGCTGGGCACAAAGAAAGGTGGATTAAAATAATGGCGAAAGCAACGTTACCGACAAATTATCAGGACGATGTCCTGAAGTCAAGCATGAACGGGAAAAGGCGATACAACATTACAGACAATAGTGACGGCACAAAGAGTCTGGATGATGCAACCCAGTATGAAAAAGTAGGGAGTAACTTTGGCGCCGCTGATATGAATAAGACCAATGCGGCGGTTAATGCAGCTGCTGACGCATCCAAAATCATGGATAATGTAGACGATATTGCGGCGAATACGCAGGCCGGCTACATGATGGGGGCACTGGCAGGTAAACAGTTAATTCAGAATTTAAACGGGTTCGCCTTTAAGGAAGAAAACGGCGTTAAGTACGTAAGAGGTGCTGATTCAGTGTGGGTCCCGTTGGGTAGCGCTCTATTCGGAGAAATTATCCTTCCCAGTAGTGCAAATGTAGCTGTCAGCTATGAGTTGGGTTTCAGACCATCGAAACTCTGCATAATGAGCAATAGTGAAACTTATAGTAGTAGCGTTGTATGGCGCTATGAAGTCACTCGTGGATTTACGGAACAATATAGCTATAATAGTTTTGATGGATCGTCATATACCAAAAATAAATGGCTTACTATAACAGATACCGGATTCACAATAACGCTGAGTGGTTCGCTTCACAAAGGGGAACAGGCCCGATATTTTGCGCTTAGGTAATGCGGGCATTACGATATGCCAATGATTCTGTAAGCAATCCCACCTTCATAATTCTTATATTCGTGCGTAACACTTACACTTGAATCGGATAACTTTTCGATTCTTATTGAAGACCAGGCATTATTATAGGATAAAGCCCATTTAATTTTTCCGAGCGTCATTTTGGATACGGGAATTAAATTCCCGTACATATAAGCTCTGTAATTAGGTAGATTTTTTTCTACTTCAAATTCAATGCATAAGAATTTATATCTACTTAATGGGCGCGATAAAGTAATTGATTCAGTTGTTGCTGTTCCTTTTCCGGCAATGCTGTCTGTCAAATAATCCCATGTGGATAGTAGGCTCCCTAAATTCTGATTTAACCGCAGTAAATCTTTGTTACCATAAACTTAATATCGTAAAAAGAAAGGAGGTATGCATCTATGGCGTACCTTAAATTTTTGGATTCAAACAACCTAATATCCTGCAAAGTAATTCCGGCAGGAAATCTTGTGACACTGGAATTCCCCGGGAGCGTAATTGTGGACAGAAGTGGATTTAACCTGTACCTGGACCCGGAAGGGGAGCATGATATTGGCGGGGATGATTACCTGGGATACACAACCATCTACCGAAATGATGAGGTGACAGCGGAGTACAACGGCTATCAGTTATCCAATGATGGCAGCGTGTGGACTCCCCCGGAACCAGCCCCCGAACCTGAACCGGCGCCGGAACCTACCCTGGAAGAGGTGAGGGAAGCTAAAGTACAGGAAATGAATGCGTTACAGCAGGCCGCGATACAGTCGGGCGTTAATGTCACGCTGACAGATGGGACAGTGGAGCATTTCACGTTGACCGAACATGACCAGACAAGCCTTGTAGGCCTGCAGAGCCAGGTGGCGGCCGGAGAGGATAACATCCCCTGGCATACAAGCGATGAGGGGGAGCACTGCAAGTTTTACAGCAACGCAGATATGGGGCTGATTATTACGCAGGCTATGGCATGGGTGACCTGGCATGTTACATACTTCCGGGACCTGCGTATTTACATCCGCAGCCTGTCCATAAAAGAGGAAGTTGCGGCCGTAACCTATGGCATGGAGTTGCCGGAGGAATATCAGTCTGAGCCGCTTAAAGTGATGATTGCGGCTCAGGAAGTATGAGGGTGGTAAGACCGCTGGTGCTGTGGGGTATTGGCGGCCTGTTGTATGTTCTCTGTGAGCTTGTGTTCCGCGGGCGGAGCCATTGGACTATGTTTATTGTGGGCGGCCTCTGCTTTTGGCTGATCGGGCTGATTAATGAGGTAATACCCTGGGAGATGCCGATATGGCAACAGTGCATCATCGGTGCCATAATTATCACTGCCGTGGAGTTTGCGGCGGGCTGCGTTATTAATATTTGGCTTGGCTGGCAGGTTTGGGATTACTCAGGGCTGCCTTTTAACATCCTGGGGCAGATATGTTTGCCGTTTACAGTGCTATGGAGCTTACTGGCGGCTGCAGGCATTATATTGGACGATTATCTGCGGTTCTTGCTCTTTGACGAGGAAAAGCCGAATTATACATGGAGGTGCTTATGACAGACGAAGAAATTGCAGTAAAGCTTGAAGGACACGAACATGAAATTGGCTCTCTTAAACACCGAGTAAAAGAACAGGAAGAACAAAGCAAGGTAATACAGGAACTTGTTCTTTCTGTGAAGGAGCTTGCCTTAAATATGAAAAATATGATTGAAGTGCAGGCAAGGCAGTCAGAGGATATTGAAAAATTAAAAGCAGAGCCGGCGGAACGATGGAACTCTGCGAAAAAAACTGCATTTACAACAATAGTAAGCGTTGTAGCCGGTGCGTTGGCTACTGGGCTTATTTTTATGATTGCGCAGTTTATCAAATAAGAAGGAGAAAAAAAGTATGAAATTAAATTTAAAGGTAAGAGCGAAAAATCCTGTATTTTGGATTAATCTGGCCGTATCCCTTATGGGGATTATCTTGGCGTATTTTGGCCTGAACTGGGAACAGATGACAACATGGAAGAGCATTACCGATATGTTGCTCCAGGCTATTCAGAATCCTGTAGTAGTCATTGCAGTCCTTGGGTGCATCTGGAATGCGCTTAATGACCCTACGACGGCAGGATTATCTGATAGCGCCAGGGCACTAAATTACAAAAAACCATACAAGTAAATTATGACATGGGGCGGCTTCGGTCGCCCTTATTTTGTTTTTGGAGGAAAGACTATGAGAATTAATATACACGCCGGCCATAATCCGGATGGAATGGCCGCCTGCGGTGCTGTGGGGCTTATCCGAGAGTCCACGGAAGCCCGGGCGGTGAAAGATAGGGTAATGGCACAATTGACCGCTATGGGCCATACAGTGCATGATTGCACCTGCAACAACGGCACGGGCAAGGAGGATGTACTCAAGCGTATTGTGGCAGCCTGTAATAGTCATGAGGTGGATATAGATGTGTCCATCCATTTCAACGCCGCAGCGAATCCGAAGCCGGACGGGAGGACAACGGGAACGGAAGTCCTGGTGTATGATAATGCTTCCCCCGCCGTCCCCTGGGCACAGCAGATAGCCGATAGTATAGCGGCGCTGGGATACCGCAACCGCGGCGTCAAAGAGCGGCCGGGATTGTATGTCCTCAAGCATACCAAGGCTCCGGCCCTGCTGGTAGAATGCTGTTTTGTGGATGATCCGGACGATGTGGCAATATACAATGCTGACTGTATGGCTGCGGCTATTGTAGCCGGGATAACCGGACAGGCTGCAGAGACCACGGCAGATGCGGCAAGGTTGGCGGCAATGAGCCGGGAAGAATTTGTGGAGTACATTGGCCGGATGGCTGCGGCCGACATGCAGACATCCGGCATCTTGGCAAGCGTTACGGCGGCGCAAAGCATTCTGGAGTCGGGCTATGGTAAGTCAGAGCTGGCGCTGCAGGCGCTTAATCTGGGCGGGATGAAAGCGGAGCTGTCCGGTAACACTTGGGCGTCAGCCTGGGACGGCCGTACCTATATTAAGGATACTGCAGAGCAGCGGGCAGACGGCAGCTATTATACAGTGACAGCAGCTTTCCGTGCCTATCCATCGGTGGCGGCATACCTGGCCGACCATTCTGCTTATCTGGCAGGGGCCAGGGAAGGGGATAACCTGCGGTATGCCGGGATTGTAGGATGTCGGGATTACCGGCGGGCATTTGAGATTATCAAGGACGGGGACTATGCGACGTCAAAGGATTACGTAAATAACCTTTGCAATGTGGTGGAGCGCTGGAATCTTACCCGATTCGATGGCATCACATCCCCGGAGCCGGACGGGAGCCTGTGGGCCAATATAGCCGGCCTGTCTTATACCTGGGCGGAGGCATCCAATTTTGGGCAGATGCTGGCTCAGAGCGGGATACGGACGGAGCTCCGGCGGGTGATGGTACTGGGGTGATGTACAACGCCGAAAAAAAAAGAGGGGATAAATTCCCCTCTTTAGGCATAATCATTATGTATACTACAACATGGCAAACAATTGAATTAAATATTTCCCCCGAATCCCTGTTTCGTCACCATCAAGTTCCCTTTTTCCAAATACTTTAAAGCCACAATTTTTATAGAAGGTAAGTAAATTTTCATTATCTTCACATTCCAAGTACACGAACCTTCCACCTATTTCCCTTTGTATTTTTCTTACTTTATCAATGGCCAGCTGCAGTAAATCAGAACCGGAAATCAATGTATCATTACCATTTGCAAAGTTTTTACCCAGTTGACCTATGAGCGGAGCGGAAACAATGAATTCATGTTTGATATCATCGTACATCCCCTGATTTTTTAGCCTCTTTGATTCGCCTCCAGTAAGCGCATCTTTGCTTACTTTCAGAACCTTCGAAGCAATAGTGTAATATCCAACAAATTCTATTTCCTGTGCATCTTCGGTTTGCCAGAATACTAAATGAGTTTTTGCAGTAGTCCTTTTTGAAAACTCAATTGCTCTATGTTTTATGAAAAACTCAACATCTTCATTAAGGGGGCACGCAAAAGAAGAGAGAATAGACTTCGTCTTATCCTCTCCCAATTGTTCTAAGATATCACTTAAATTCATTTCTACAAAATGTGTCTTAATAAATTTTTGCTCCATAGCATTTATTTTTTACCAAAGAATTCTTTGATTTTATCCCCCGCTATTTCTTTACAATCTCTTGATAGCTCTGTAGGCTTATATTTCGAATTTTCTGCTTGACTTAATGCTTCAACAAATGTATGGGCAAGCCTTTTATCTTTGATATGGATGTCTTTTAAGATACTTTTCGTTGCCATACGTTTCACCTCCCAAAGGTTTAGGCATATCCTTGTCATTTGTAAATTAATGTATCTTTTAGTAATCTGGCGTATTCTTACGTAATTTAACGTATCTTTACGTACTCTTATTATAACCTATCTTATGCAAAAATCAATGA